>Ga0070682_100000010_pt1 | contig 280957 bp, 217 predicted proteins | sample KBSC63LmetaG_FD_64668 | JGI IMG/M metagenome (GOLD analysis project Ga0070682, IMG submission 64668) | Corn rhizosphere microbial communities from Kellogg Biological Station, Michigan, USA - KBS C6-3L metaG | ecosystem: Host-associated > Plants > Roots > Rhizosphere | place: USA: Michigan...
CCCGCGTTGCGGTAGCTGCCGGTCATCAGCGCGATGCCGTTCGCTCCGCTCGCGTCGTCGGCCTTGGTGATCGACGTGATGTTCCCCATCGCGTCGTAGCCTTCGAGCACCCACTTCGTCCATCCCGCGCCGAGGACTGCGCCGCCCGGCATCGAGTACGCCTTCCGCTCGCCGTGCACGTCCCACTGGTGCTCCTGCGTGTACTTGTCGAGCTCCTCCGGCGCCGGATCGAAGCCGCTGCCGTTGCGGAAGCGCTTCTGCGTCGTCGTCTTCGGATGACCATCCTGATCGAACGGTCCCCAGGTGATCTCACTGTCCTTGTTCGTCCACGATGTGATGCGGCCAGCCTTGTCGTAGCCGATCTTCTCGATCGGCGCGTTGCTGCCGTCGAGGATCGCATCGAGCTGACCTTTGGTGTTGTATTGGAAGATCTGCTGGCGCTGCTGGCGGTCGGTGACCGACTTGATCCGCGAGCCGTCCCACTCCACGATCTCCGCGGTGCCGTCGGCGTAGTTCCGGCGCAGCGGACGGCCCATCAGGTCCGCGTCGGTGCTCGTCGGTTCGTTCGCCTGATCCTTGAACATCGACTGCGCGCCAGTGGCCTCGTAGTCGAACGACTGCTTCTCGCCGTCGGGCAGCGTCTCGTTCACCACCGCTCCGCGCGTGTCGACTCCGAACTTCGTCGACGGACGTCCCGGCGCGCTGGCCTCGGTCACGTTCCCGAGCTGGTCGAAGTTCTTCTTCCACTCCAGCGGTCCGACCTTCTCGCTCGTCGCGTCGCCAGTCGTGTTGCGCGCCACCTCGGAGCGGATGGCGGGACCGCTCTTCTCCGTCGTCGTGGTCGCCGCCGGCAACTCGCCGTCGTGCGCCGTGACCGTCGTCTTCTCGAAAATGCCGTTGAGCGTGTCGAGATCGCCCGCGCCCGAGGAGTGCTCGAGCATCCGGCCCATCGAGTCGAACTTCGACTTCGAGGCCCGGCCGTTCGTGGCAGTGGACGTCGTGCGTCCGCCGCCGTCCCACTTGAAGCCGGTCGAGCGCGTGACGCCGGCGTCGACCGCCGTCTCCATCGTCTTGAGCTTGCCGGTCTCGGTGAAGTCGAGCTTCGACTGGGCGATCTGCGTCCCTTCCGAATCGAGACTCGTGACCTTCGTCGGATGTCCGAGGTCGTCGAACTCGCTCGTGGTCATCGTGCCGTCGGACGACATCGAAGCCACGGCGCGGCCGTGCGCGTCGAAGGCCGTCGCGGCGGCAGTTTGCAGATCTGTGGTGTAGACACGATTGCCGTCGAGGTCGTACGCGAACTGCGCGACGATCGAGCTCGCACCCGGCTTCGTACCGGCGTCGATCGTGGTCTTCGTCGTCCGTCCGAGCGGATCGATTTCAGTGATGGTTTTGGTGCCGCCCGGACCGGTCGTCGTGATCGTCTTGCCGGCCAGATCGTAGCTCGTCGTGGTCGTGACGCTGGAGGGATTGCCGTTGATCCAGACGCCGGTGCGCGTGACCGCCGTGCGGCGGCCGAGGACGTCGTACGTGTAGGTCGTCTCGACGTTGTCGGTTCCCTTCCGCTCCACGACCTTCTCCAGGCGGCCGGTCGCGTCGTAGAAATACTGCTGATCGAGCTGGAGGGGATCGTTCGCCTTCGCGACCGTCACGTGCACGGGGCGGCGCCATGAATCGACCGTCGTCGTGGTCGTCACGCCGCGCGGATCGGTCTCGACCGAGGTCTCGTCGTTGAAGTATGTGATCGACGTCTTCAGCGATGCCGCATCAGCGGTGTTGCCGGTGTCGTTGCCGTTGATGATGAATTGCGGCATGGCCCGGAGATACAGGAGCGAATTGTTCGAGTCGTAGTATTCGATCGATCCCTTCGCGCCGCTCCCCTGCGTTTCGGTTCCGCCGACGGAGGCCGACGCTTTCACCTGGCCGTGCACGTCGTAGGTCTCGGTGGTCGACACGCTGCTGTTGGTCGCCGCGGGCGCGGGGTTGTTGCGATGCGGCTCGGGCGAGTCGATCTTCTTTCCGTTCGTCAGCACGGCCTGCAGGAAGGTCGAGCTGTTCGGCTTCGGATTCGGCATGTCCGACTGATAGACGAACTCGCGCTGGATGGTGGGGACGACCGGGAGGAACGAAGCGGTCCCGATTTTCTTGGACGAGCTCGCGCCCGTCGCAGGAGCGGTCGTCGATGACGCGACGACGAGTCCGGCCGCGCCGTCCGCTGGTTTGTAACCGTTGGTCGTGGTGCGGACGGTGTCGAGCGACGAGGTCTTCATGACGCCGTTCTCGAACCCGAAGTGATAGACGCGATCGGCCGGTGTCGTCGCCGCCGCTTCCGCCGCCAGCGCGACTGGCAGCTGGCCGAACGGAGCGCGCGACCAGACCGGCACGGCGACTTCGCGCACTTCGGTGGCGTGGACGCGATCGGTGCCTGCCACGCTGAGCGTGTAGCGGCGCGTCTGGCCGAGGACGTCGGTCACCGCGGTCTCGGTGGGCGACACGTAGTTGAACGTGGCGCTCTCGTTTCCGGGAGCGGGCCACTTCTGCGACGCTGCCTTGTCGCGATTGTCACCCGCGGTGTTGTAGGCAAACTTCACGCGGAAGCTGCCGTTGGCGAGGACTTCCTTCGGATTGGTGATGGTCTCGAGATTCGTCGCCAGCTCGAGCTGATCGTTGTAGCCGCTGCCGGCCGTTGTGTAGGTGTACGCGACCGGCGGCTTGATCGGGTTGCCGCCGATGGCGACGGTCGGGAGCTCGACCCGCGTGAGATGTCCCTGATCGTAGTTGTACTTGATGACGCGATGCGGGTCGCGCCAGTCGCTGACGGTCGTGAGCAAACCGTTGTCGTATGCGAGAGTGGTCTCGCGATTGACCGGATCGATGATCCGCTCGAGCAGGCCGTTCGAACCGTAGACGTAGCGGATGGTGTTGCCGCTGCCCGGCTGCTCCGGCTTGTAGAACTCGTCGCTCTCGGACGCCAGGCGGCCGAGGAGATCGAACTCCGTCACGCGCCACTTCTGATCGACGAGCATCCAGCCGCGGTCGGTGCGGCTCAGTTTCAGGAAGAGACCTTCGGGCGAGGTGTAGCTGTTGTCCTTTTCGGGCGTGAAGGTCCAGATCTCGCCTGCTCCGTCGCGATATTCGACCTTGCCGTTCGGAAGAGGACGGAGGTGACGGAACATCGACGACGTCCATCCCGCCAGGCCGAACGGCGAGTAGCCGAGCGTGCGCGAGCGGTAGGTGCGGTCGAACGTGACGTTCCAACCGGCACGGCCGCCGGCGTCGAGATCGACGGCGCTGGTCTCGACTTCGCCGCTGTGCAGATACGTCGTCTCCTGGAGCATGCCGCCGGCGACCGGCGGCACCTGCGCGGCGACAAGCGCCTGCGTCGGACGGACAGTATCGGCGGGAACGGAAGCCACGCGCGCTTCGAGCTGCTTGCCGCGAAGGTACGTGTACATGTCATCGAAGATGTTCGCTTCGGGCTCGATCTTCAGATAGCGGCCGAGCGAGTAGATCTCCTTCGCGTCGGCGGGCAGCCAGCTCGGGCGGCTGCAGGCGAAGCAGCCGGCCGCTTCCATTGTGGCCGCCGTCGTATCGGCCGGCCAGTAGTCCTTGTGTGCGCGCGGATCGGCAAGAGCGACGATCCAATCGGACGTGAAGCGATTGAAGCCGCGCTGCGACCTGAGCTTCGCCACGAGCGCCGGATCATTCGGGAGATCGCGATGCAGCGTGATGTTGTGCAGATGTGCGGGAGGAAGCGGCTGCGGCGATTCTTCCGTTGGCGAGCCGATGACGCGCTCCGACCTGATGGCGAGCGAGAGATTCGAGATCGCGTCGGTGATGCCGCCCGGCAGGGTGGCCACGACCCTGAAGGCCGCGAGCGAGCCGCTCGCGCCGAGCTTCACCTCGGCCGGAGGTGCAACACCGAGAGGAACGACGCCGCCCGCTTCGGACAGCTTGCCGTCGCCCGTGTCGACCATGACCCGAAGGCCGGGATCGCCGGTGGGAACGACATTCGTTTTCGTTCCCTGCAGCTGTCCGGCGTAGAGGATTCCGGTGTCGGGATCGACGACCGGTGCGAGCGAGCCGCTGACGAGGCCCGGCTCCGAAGTCCAGAGAATGCGCGGATCGGGAGCGCCGACGCCGTACGCGCCGCTCTTCTGCATCGCCTCGCGGGCGGTCGGGAAGAGTTGATCGGGAGCAGCAGCCTTGGCCCGCTCGTCGATGTGACTGAGATCGACCATCATGACGCGGCCCGCCGCGTCGACGACGGTCGCGTAGTGCGTTCCGGCGATCACGCGCACGGCGACGGCGCCCGACGGAGTCCAGATGACATCGGCGAGACTCATCTGCCTGTCGAGCCATTGCGGCGGACGTGTGGCGTCGAGGACCAGGAGTCCGTACTGATATCCGGGAAGGAGGAGGTACGTCTTCCCCGAAGTGTTGTAGACCTGAATGCCGCCGAAACGGGCGATCGGTGCGAGACCGGACGACGACGGATTGGCCTTGAAGGCATCGACGAGGGCGTCGATACGCGGACTGAGCTTCGGAAGGTCGCCCGGCTTATCCGGCACGATCAACATGCCCATCGGCGAGCGCGCATCGCACACCGGTCCGGCCGGCACGGCCGAGGCGGTCGTGTTCAGTTCGATGTCGGCGTCGAGCACGCCCTTGCGGACATCGGCGCCGTAGACCGTCAGCTTGTTCGCCGCACGCGGAACGACCGCGATCTCGGGCGACAGCGCCAGGTCCTGAATCGAGTCAGGGGTCGGGCTCGCGCACTGCTCGTTGAGCGCCGCCTTCGTCAGACGTACGCGCTCGCTCAAGGCGGCCGAGGTCCGGCCCGGCGTGTCGTTCGACTCCATTGCATTGAGATCGAAGATTCCGACGCCGTAGCCGAAGATCGTGACGATGCCGTACGTGCGGAGGTTGTAGAGGATCCGGAACTTGTCGCCGGCCTGACCGATCACGTCGACGCTGAGCGATCCATCCTTGGGAACGTCTTTGGACCACGTGAGGGCGCGGGTCACGTTCTCGACCGTGATCCGCTGGCTGAGATACGGATTGTTGTCGTTGCGCTGGTACTTCAGCACGACGGTCAGTTTCTTGAAGCCGTTGCCGAGATCGGCCGCCGTCGAACCGCTGGCAGCGATCAGGTCACTGAAGCTGTCGTACGGAACTTCGTCATCCTGCTCCGCGAGTTGCAGTCGACGCGGCAAGCCCTCAGGACGATCGGAGAGCACGGTGTCGGACGCGAGATCGAGTCCGGAGCTGTAGCCCGGGATCCAGCAGACGACGGCCGAAGCGCGCGGCTGCACTTCACCCGTGAAGGCCTCGAGGCGATACGACTGCACGAAACCGAACGCGTTGTCGGTGCCGGTGGCGTAGACGCGGCCGTGATGATCGGAAGTGACGGCCCAGAAGTCGCTCGATCCCGCCCTCACGAATCCGACCGGCGTGGCGTTGCTGCCGAGCGCCGCGGGGTTCGAGGCGTCGTACGCGAGGATGCCGCCGGTGCCGGCCGACATCAGCAGCACGTTGCCGTTGAGCGAGAGATCGCGGATCGATCCCGACGGAACCTGGAACGTCGCAATCGGATCGGGAACGTCGCGAACATTGAAGAAGAGCGACATGCTGCTCGCCGGCGAGTTGATGCCGATCTGGCCGAGTTTGAGGCCGGGACCGTCGGCGCCCGCGGCGGCGAGCTTGTCGGAGAGCTCGATCCAGTAGTGCGCACCGCGCTCGAGCTCGGACGGCAGCTCGATCGTGACCCGGCGTCCGGAGTCGAGACGGAAGTGTGCCGCGATGGCCTCGGTGTACGCGGTCGGGAACGCCTTCGGAGCGCGACGGAGCTTGATGACCGTTCCGAGGTAGGTGTCGATGTCGTTCGGATCGGTCGATCCGCCGCTGTAGATCGGACGGCTGAAGATGATCTGAACCGGAGTGCGAGGATCGACGTCGGTCTCGCCGATCATCATGACGAGACGATCGCCGACGGTCGCGTTGACCTGTTTCCCCGCCGCATCGAATGCGCCTGTGGTGGCGTTGAAGAGTTGGACAGGCGGAGGCAGCTGTCCCTCCACCGGCACCGGAGTGACCTTGGTGATTCCAGCTTCGAGGCGGATCTTGTAGTTGCGGATGGACGTGTTGTCGCCCTCGGCCTGCAGATCGAGAATCTCGATGCGGCTCGGGAGCGCGAACACCGGGTACGGGCCGGATTGCGTCGACTGCGGATCGGAAATGATCGAGACCGCGCCGCCGCTGATCGGCAGCGGGTCGTACACCTTGCTGAACGCCTGCAGTCCCGTGCCGGCGTCGACGCCTTCGATCGTGAAGGTCTTGCCGAGGACGACCGGAATGATGATGCGGCCCTTCGATTCGGCGACGTAGTCGTGCGACTCGAACAGGGAGGCGAATGAATCGAAGAAGAGGTCGTACACGCCCTGCAGGCCGTCGATGGCGGCCCAGCCGACGCCGAGTCCGGACGGCACGTGAAGGTCGATGACGGAGTAGATGCCGCTCTTGTTCACGCCGGCGAGGTAGCGCTTCACATCGTCCTGCGTGAGCACGCCGGAGCTCGACAGGCGAGGGCGCCTGTCGCTCCACGCGCTTTGCGTTTGCGCGCGGAGTCCGCTGCCGTTCGCGGCGGTGGTGGTGAAGTTGCCGCCGTCGATGCGGAGGGTGTCGACGACCATGACGCGCGGGCCGCGGACGGAGGTGCCGAGCCAGCCGAGGAGGTAGTTGCGGGAGGGGTCGGCGCCGGCGGGGACGGGGATGGCGACGTCGATGCGGTTGTTCGACGTGCAGGGGGCGCAGCTGAAGTCGAGCTGCACGGCGCGGGTGAAGCTCAGTTCATTGTGGATGTTCGGGACTGCGGCCAGCGGCGCGTCGGTGTCGATGCGCTTGATGGCGATGGTCGTCGGCTCGTCGAACGAGCCGGCGGGAACAGTGACCGCCACGCCGTCGCGGCTGGTGAAGGTCAGGTTTGTATCGGGCTGCGCGACGAACGCCTGGCCGTCCGCGCTGGAGAACGGTCCGAGCGGGAGGATGGCCGCGACGTTGTCGACGGCGTTGAGGATCTCGAGGTCGATGTGATCGGTCAGCGCGACCGGATTGATGGTGAACGAGAAGCTGCCGTCGTTCGCCGCGGTGGCCTGGAACACGGTCGTGAACGCGTTGCCGCGGCGGAGCGCGACGGCACGCCACGCGCGCGGCTCCGGGGGAACGGTCGGGAGCGCACCCGGGTCGCCGAAGATGGTCGAGACGCCGTTCGCGTCGGGGATCGTGATGTGGATCTTCGACGCGTTGATCTGCGAATTCGTCAGCTGGGTGACCGTGGAGAAGGCGAACGACTGTGATGTCCCGAGCGGAGCACCGAATGTTCCGCGGATGCCGCCGGAGATCGTGATGACATAGCCGGCATTCGGCGCGAGCTGCGCGGACGCGCTCCAGGTCAGCGTCGCGCCGGCGGCGGTGACGCTGCCGGTGACCGCGGATCCACTCGCATCGGTCACGGTGATCGACGACGGCGTGATCGATGACGTGTCGATGGTCTGCGAGAAGACGGCCTGCACGTTCGTCGTGAGCGAGACTTCGCGCGCCGCCGGAACGGAGACGAGATCGAGGCCGCCGCCGGTGGCGATCACGTTGAGGTGCTGCAGCACGGGCGGCTGCGACGTGAGCACGAGATCGCCGATGGCGATCGGGAGTCCGGCATCGACGGCCGCGGCGCTGTACGCGACGCCGGTGCCGGTCGATGCCAGCGACGGAGTGAGCGAGAAGGTCGCAGCCGGTTTGGCGACGACCGGAATCGTGAAGAGGCCGGAGGGGCGGGTGACGTCGGCGACGCCGAGCGGCGAGGCCGTGACTCCCGCACCGTTGATGTAGCCGCCCGACGCGCCGAGACGCACGAAGCCGAAGGCGAAGGCGACCGGCTGCTTCGCGAGAAGGAGCAGGTACTGGCCGGGACGCACGACGCCATCGAGCGGCAGCGTCGACGGATCGATGGCCGCGGTCGTGACGCGGACTTTCGTCGTCGATGCGATCGCCTGCGGTGCGTTGGTCTTCGCCACCATCCGGATCACGCGGCCATACGGCGTCCCTGCAACGACCTCGGCGACGATGAGCTGCGCGTTGCTGTTCGCGGCGTCGATCGTGAAGGTGACGTTCGCGGGCTTGAGCAGGACAGGCGAGGGCGCCTGTCCTACACCGGTCAGCGTGAAGTTGAAGCCGCCGACGACGTCGAAGCCGGGGACGGTGAACGGCGTGAGGTCGTTGATCGACGTCGCGGTCGCGTGCAGCGCGGAAGGCGCGGCGCCGGTCGGGATGTCGATCTGCACTTTGTCATCGGACGGAATCGGTCCGCCCGCGGGGCCGACGAGCGTGCCGCGATCGAGGCGGCCGGGATACGGGAAGACGGAGATGCGGTCGAAGCCGACCTGCAGCGGAACTGCGCCGGCGTGCGCGCTCGGTGCGAGGTGGAACGCCGCGGACGACGTCGAGCCGTCGAGCGAGCGATAGAGAATCAGGTCGGTCGAGAAGGGCTGCGCCGTGTCGACCGAGCCGTTGAGCAGCGTCAGCTCTTCGTTGACGAACGCCTGCACCGCGGTGCCGGAGGGATACGGGTTGTTGCTCCCCTCCATATTCAATGTGGCAACGGTGCGGCCGTTCGGGAGGACCGTGGCCGGCGTGAGCGGGAACGACTTCGTGGTCAGCGTCGCGCACGTTTGCGTGGCGCACGGATCCTGCACGCCGGTGAGCACCTGTCCCGAAACGGGAACCGCGGGCGCGGCGAGACCGGAGAGGGCGTCGGGATAGACGAGGGCGTACGAGGAGAGTGATGAAGGGAGCGTGATCGCGAACTGCGCGCTGTTCGCGCTGATGGCGACCGAGGGCTGCAGCACGCGCCATTCGTCGCGCGCGGCGTCGTATTCGACGGCAGTGAACGGACGTCCCGCGGTCGCGGCCTCGGATGGCAGATCGAACGCGAGCGTCGCAAGACCGCTGGCGGTGGAGCGCACTTCGGCCGCCGCGACCGGCGACCAGCCGAGCGGTAGCAGTCCCGCCAGCGACTGCGAGCCGACCGAGGTCACACTGATGACGGTGCCGGCCGGCACCGCGCCCGGTGCGACGGTGAGCGTCGCCTTGCGCGTGATCGAGTCATCGCCGCCGTGAGTCAGGGCGCTGCCGCGCGCGGTGAGGCGGATGTCGATCGGCACGATGCCGCTGCCGGCGGGAACGACGACCTGGCGCCAGACGTCGGTGTAGCCGGTTGCGTATGCGTGAATCGTGTACGCCCCTTCGACGACGGCCGAGGCGTACTGGCCGTTCGCATCGCTGACGATCGAGATCGCTGGAGTCGTCGGCGTGATCGTTACATTGACGCCGGCGAGCGGGCGGCCGTTCGTGGCGTCGAGGATCTGGCCGGAGACGAAGCCGGAACCGTTCGCCGGTCCGCCTGTCGTTCCACCGATGGTGAAGGTCTGGCTGAAGGCTGCGGCAAGTGCGCGGCCGGTGGTGTCCTTAATCGATGTGGCGATCGTCAGCACGAGAGTCTGCGCACGTGGATCGGGCGAGCCGGGCGTGATGACGATCGTGTTGCCCACACCCGCGGCGACGGTCGATGTGACCGCCGTGCCGTCCGCGAGCTTGAGCGAGATCGCGCCGGATGCGGTGCCGAGGTCGATCGGCTTCGAGAAGGTGACGCTGATCGAATTCGCGTTGCGATCGTAGGTCGCGCCGTTGACGACCGGTCCGGCGCAGTCGAGCTGGAATCCGGCCTGCGCCGTCGGCGAGTAGCTGCCGTCGCCGCCGATGATGCGCACGCGCGCCACGCGGAAGCCCGACTGCGCGGGGATCGCGAGCTGCGTGGTGAAGCGGCCGGAGGCGTCCGCGGTCGTGAACTGCGGAACGGTGGAGATGCTGATCTCCAGACGCGACGCCGCCGGGGCGGTGCCGCCGATGGTGATCGAGCTCGCGCAGACCGGACTGGCGATGGCGTCGACCTGCGGCGCGACCGACGGCGCACTGGTGGCGATGGTGAAGCTGCTCCGCTGTTCGCTGGCGATCGCGTTGCCGGCGAGGTCTTTCGCGGCGGTCTTCACGACGACCGTGTAGCGCTCGCCGGGAGTGAGCGTCGTCGCCGGCGCGAAGCTGAGGACGTCGACGTCGAGCCGGCGCTGCCCCGTCACCTCGGCACCGCTGCCGTCGAGGAGCACGACGCCGGCGTCGAGCGACGCGCGGTTCATCGGCGCGCTGAACACGACATTGACCACGACGCCCGAATCGACCGCCACCGCATCGGCGGAGGGGAAGATTCTGGTCACCGTTGGCGCGGCGTTGAGGAGCGTCACGTACGACGTCGCGATGGCGCTGCTGCCATCCGGCTGTGTCACGCGCGCCACGACCGGAGTTGCGGCGCCGCTGCCGAGCGTGGCGTTGCCGCTGAAGGTCGTGCCGCTGATGGTGCCCGGCGTGTTCCCGATGTCGACGCGCGAACCGGTGACCGCGGTGACGCTGCCCGAAACGGCGACGGTCGCCGACGACGAATACGAGCCATCGGCCGGCGAAGCGATGACGATCGACGGCGCGTTGCTGTCGAGCGACACGTTGACCTTCGCGCTCACGCTGCGCGCAACGGCGTCGCGTCCGGTGACGGTGACGATCTGCGATCCACCGCTCAGGACCACGCCATGAATGACGTAGCTGCCGCTCGTGTCGGAGCCGGGATGCGTTTCGAGAATGCCTCCGGCGGACGACGCGATCGTGGCCGGATCGAGATTCGTGTAAGTGCCCGCGACGTCGATCGCTGTGGCGCTGGTGCTGAATCCGTCGTTCGGCCAGTCGATGCCGATCGCCGGCGGATTCTGCAGCGAGACGACGCGGCGCGAGGCGGTGCCGTAACGCCCCGCGCCGTTCCTCGCGCGAGCGGCGAGGACGTTGAGTCCCGCGCCGAGATTGGCCTCGGCGGTGAACGACGTGCCGTTGGACGTAACGCTGATGATGGCCGCCGCGCCGTTGACGGTGACGCTTTCGACGCCCTCTCCGATCGTGCCGCTGACGGTGATCTTCGCGGCGCCGGTGACCGCCATCTCCGCCGGCGACGTGATCGTCACCGTGGGAGCGTTCGTGGCGCGGATGAGCGTGAGCGTGGAGGGCGTGCCGACCGCGGTTCCGGCGGCATCGGTGCAGACGATGGTGATGACGTTCGAGCCTTCGACCGACAGCTCGGCAGTGCCGCTGAAGCTGCCGTTGGCAACCGCCGCGGGCACGCCGTTGATCTTCACGCCGGCCGCACCGCCGGTGGTGCCGGTGATGGTGACCGAAGGCGCGGCGACGACGCTGCCGTTGGCTGGATCGAAGTCGCCGAGCGAACAGCCGGAGCCCGCCTGCGCGCCGATGGCGAAGTAGCGGCGGACGCGCGCCTGGTTGCCCGCGGCGTCGGTCGCGGTGGCGATCGCGGTGTGCGCGCCGGTCGCGGAAACCGAGAACGGTGTGGTGACCGCGCTGCCGTCGACGCGGAGCTCGATCGACGACGCATCAGTCGCATCGACCGTCAGCGAGACGGACGACGGGAAGCGCGCATCGTCCTCGAGCGGCTGGCTGCCGGCGAGGATGCGGACCGTGGGCGGCGTGAGATCGCTGGTGATCGTCACCGTCGCGGAGGTCGTCTTCCCATTCGCCGACGTCAGCGTGGCGGTGATGGTGTTGAGTCCTTCGACGAGCGCGAAGTCGGGAATCGTGAAATTGCCGGCCGGGTCGAACGGCACATTGTTGAGCGTGCCTACCGGCACGGTCAGCGCGCCGATCCGAAGCGACGTCGCGTTGGCAGGCGTGAGGATGCGGCCGCTGACGACCGTGGTCCTGCGGTTGGTCGATGAGCCGTCGGCAGGCGAAGTCAGGAAGATGCCGGTACCGGCATCGCTGCGCGTGACCGTGATCTGATCGGCCGCGTTGTTCCCGGCGCGATCGCGCCCCGCGGCGACGATGAGGTTCTCGCCGAGGTCGAGCGGGATCGTGGTGGAGAACGCGCCGCCGGTGGCGGGTGTTACGGCGATGCCGTTGACGGTCAGCGAAGTTGCATCGCCGGCGTTGCCGCTCACCGTCACGTGATCGGCGTCGATCTTCTCCCCCGTCGCGGGCGAGTTGATTTTGATGACCGGCGCCGTGACGTCGATCGTGAATGCAACGCTCGCGGCAGCGGCATGCCCGACCGGATCGACGGCGTTCACGCTGAGCGTATGCGCGCCCTCGGCCGCGACCGTCGTTCCCGAAGTGAACGGCTGGCCGTCGAGTGTCGCGGTCACGGTCGCATCGCTGACGCTGATGCGAATGACCGGCGTGACGCTCCGATTGAAGAGCGTGTTGTTCGCGATCGACGAGCCGTTCTCGGTGATGTCGATCGACGGCGAAGTCGTGCGGAGCGTGAAGCTGTACGGCACATCGACAGAGTTGCCCGCGTCGTCGACGGCGTGCAGCGCGAAGCGATTCAGGCCTTCGACGAATGTCGCCCCAGTGAGATTGAAGTTGAGATCGAATGAGCCGGCGGCGGTGAGCGATGCAACGAGCGTCGTGCCGTCGACGGTGATCGTCGCCGCTTCGCTCGAGTTGCCGTGAATCGAGGCCGGGGCCGCGCCGATCGTCGCGCCGTCCGCCGGCACGAGGCCGCTGAGGACAGGCGCGGTGCGATCGATCGTGAAGGTGACTTTCCGCTCGGTGCGCTGGCCGGCGCAATCGATGGCGATGCCGTCGAGGGTGTGCGCCCCTTCCGCGGAAACCGCAACAGGCGAGGTGACTGCCGCGCCATCGAGCATGAGCGTCAGCGCCGGGCTCTCATCGGCATCCGTGACACGGACGTCGAGCGACACCGGACGATTGATCAGCTTCGCGGTGAACGGCGCGCCGCTCTCGCTGACCTCGATCACCGGATCGGTGCGATCGGCATTCACGGCGCGGCTGACCGTGGTCGTGTGGCCGGCGGTGTCGGTGGCCGTGATGAGGAAGACAGCCTTCCCCTCCGGCACGTCCGACACGTTCGCCGACCACGCTCCGGTGCTGTCGAGATGAGCCGCGATCGTGTTCCCGCCAAATTGCACGGTGACCTCTTTCGGATGGGCATCGGAGACGGTGCCGTGCAGATCGACGACGGTGGTGTTGATGCAGGCGTTCGCATCGGGAGCGGAAACGATGAGCTGCGGCGCGCGCGTGTCGAGCGAGATGGTGACGGCGAGCACGCCGTTGTTGCCGGCGTTGTCGGTGCCGGTGACGGTGATCGGATTCTTTCCTTCGACGAGCGTGATCGGTGCCGAGGTCCAGGTGGCGGTCGCCGTGTCGAGCTGCGCGAGGGTACCGTTGACGGTGACCCGCACGGAGTCATCCGCGGCTCCGCTGAGCACGATGGTCGTGTCGGTGACGACGTCGCCGTCTTTCGCCGACGTCAGCGTGAGCTGCGGTCCGCGCTTGTCGATCGTGAAGGAGATCGCGCGCATCGACGTGTGATGCGCGGAGTCGGTCGTGGAGACGGAGATCGTGTGCCTGGTCTCGGAGCTGACGATCGTGCCGGCGGTGAACGGCGCGCCGTCGAGCGTGACGGTGGTCGTGACCGGAGTCAGATCGGTGACGCTGATGACCGGCGCGACGTCGTGATTGAGCACCGCGCCGTCGGCGATCACCGTGCCGCGGTCGAGGATGGAGATGACGGGCGCCGTCTCATCGATGGCGAAGTGGATGGTGGCGTGCGCGGAGTTGCCGGCGACGTCGATCGCATCGACGTCGAGCTGGTGATAGCGCTCGGTGGTGACGAGGGTCTTCGAGACGTACGGCTCGCCGTCGAGCTTGATGACGACGCTGCCGACGCCGGACGAGTCGTCGGTGACGCGGATGTCGGGCGAGGCGTCGCGGTTGAAGACCTGGTTGTCGGTCATCGCGCTGTTCGATTCGAAGAACGCGATCGCCGGCGCGACGTGGTCGACGGCCGATTTCGCGGAGAGATCGTCGACGTAGGCGTCGCCCTTGATCGCGGCCCAGATGCCGATGCGGCCCGCGGTCAGACGCGCGGCGGAGGAATCGACGGCGTCGATCGTCCACGATGACGGCTCGGTCGAGCCGTCGACCCAGAAGCGGGCGCGGATGTGCGTCTCGCTGCCGATGGCATCGCCCTGGATCGCGAACCAGTACCACTGATTCGCATTGGGAGTGAACCTGCTGTCGAGCGTGCCGGTGAGCGTGCCGGCGCCGAACGAAAGAAGCTGCATCGTCAGCGTGCCGTTCGATTGCGGCATGAGGCCGGCGAGGTAGTACTGATCCTTTTCGGGATACGAAGAGAAGAACGTCAGACCGATGCGCGAGTCGCTGTTGGTGCGGATGAAACGGCCGCGGTATTCGAAGCGTCCCGCGCCGCTGAATGTCTTCGTCGTGTACGTGGAGAAGGTTCCCATCCGGCCGTTGGGATCGGCCTTGCCAGACGATTGCTTCGTGCCGAAAACGACGTTCGTCGCCTTGTTCCCCTGCGTCGGATCGCCCCAGGTCTTGTACAGACCGGAGGCGTCGGGCTTCGACGAGCCGACCGAGGTGTCGACCCAGCCGGGGGGATTGGCGTGCTCGCCGTACGACTGGAAATCGTCCGTGTACGACTGCGCGAACGCGGCCGGGGTTGCGAACAACGCTGCGAACAACGCTGCAAACAATGTGGCGACGAGTGACAAAGCTCTCTGCATCGGTTTTCCCGTTTTCTTATGAATCTTCAATGCGTTCGGAGAATGGAGACGCTGTTCTGTTCCGCGGTTGGAGGCGTCGTGCTCAAAGGAGCGATCGGCGCTCCGCCGGCCCACACGCGGACCTCGGTGAGCGACAGGACCTTGTCGGCCAGCGGCGCGTAGCGGGCGACGCGGACATAACGGCCGGTCCTGTAAACCGGGAATGACACAGACGGCCAGAGGAGCGCGCCGTGGTACCAGACGCCGACGCCCGGCTGGGCGATGGTCTGGGCCACGGTGCCCGAGGTGAATGGCTGATCGGAGACAAAGACGTAGAAACCGGGCCATTGCAGCGACGCACAATTCTGCGCGACACAATCGGTGCGCATCAGCACTTCGACGTCGGAGATCGATTTACTCGATCCGAGATCGAGGTCCCAATGGGTATCGGTCTCGGCAAACGTGTGGCTCATCGAGCCCATGGTGTTATATGCGCCGGCGCCATCGCCATTGACCGCGTATTCCGGGTTGTACGTAATGCCTGTGTTCGGATCGGTGTATGTGGACGATTGCGAGACCGAGCCGCCGCCCGCGAGATTGACCTTCATCGACGTCGCCGGCGCCCAAACCTGCACCTCGGCGAGACTGAGCGGCTCCGCGGTTCCATTGAGTTGAATGCGGACATACCGGCCGCTGCGGCCAATACGCGCAATCGACGTCGCCGGACTCTGGAACGGCCAGTGATACGCGTAGACGCCGGGCGTTGTGCGCGCCGTGGCTACATCGTTCGCGGTGATGTGGTCATTGGAAACGAAGATCCAGTAATTCGAGAGGCGATAGCCCCAGCCATTGTCCGTGCGGTTCCACAGTTGAATGTCTTCGATCGGCAGTACGGCACCGAGGTCGACTTCCCACCACGGTTGAATGACGGTGGCGGTATGGGTGACGGAACTGCCCGACCAGTCGCCGTTCGTATTGCCATCGACGGCGCGCGATGCGAAGTCGGAATCGAGTGTCGAGATCTGAGTCGCGGGCTTGCCCAATGCGACATTGACGCGCGACACCTTGCCGGTTCCGTCGAACCAGGCCTGGCCGTCCCACAGATCGAAGGCCATCCCCTTGATGGCAACACCCGCGAGGCCAACGACAGTTGCCGGGACTTCGAGGCGAACCCACTGACCGGCCGGCGGCAGTGGTCCCATCCGGTAACGGCTGACGGTCCCTTCGGTGCCTCCGCCGAGGAAGAGGTCTTCACCCCAGTACGCGCGGTGCTCCCAACTGCTGCCGTCGTTCCATTGGAAGAAGATCTCCCTGACCGGATTGCACGGATCGATCAGCACATAAGTGACGAGCACATCGCCGGTCGCCGGCGTAAGGACGGTCGTCGCGCCGATGAAGTAGTGCTGATGCATCCCGCTCCTGACTCCATCCGTATGGGCTTTCGATCCGCTGGCGTGTTGCGTCGTGGACCAGGTCCAGTCGTAAGTCTGAGGATCGAGCGGACCAATCGTGGCACCGGCCGGGAGTGCGTCTTCGATCCAGACCGTATCGCCCTGATTCAGCGCGGGCGCCGCAACCGGCGTGGCGATGGAGCAACTGCTCTTGCCGAACAGATCGAACCACGCTTCGCCGCCATAGGTCTCGATGGTGACGTTCTTGATCGTCTTGCCCGCGGCACCGATTGAGGAAGCAACCGCCTCGAGACGCACCCAGACGCCGCCCGAAATCATCGGCCCGTATTGCGTGTGCGCAATGTCGGCGTCGATTACGTCCTCGCCCCACGACGCACGGTAGTCGTTCGTTCCATCGTTCCAGATGGCGAGAATCTCGCGCGGCGGATTGCACGGATTGATCAGGGCATAGAAGACCAGGTTGTCGCCGCTGACAACGGTCCAATCGGGGCCGTTCTTCAGTGCGAGCGATTGCATGCCGCTGCCGGAGAGAGAAATCGAAGAAGTGCCGGAAGCAGCCTGCGACGTGACTACCGTGCCGCCCGTCAGCGTGACGCCGGACGGCAGCGAATCGTCGACCCATGTCTTGGCCAATGAGGGCGACGACGGCGCCGTAACGAACGGCATTGTGCCGCAGGCGCTCACAGTGAGCTGCGCGGAGCGCGTGGCGCCGTAAATACCGACGACATCGACAGTGCCGGTCTGTAATGCGGTGGCAACAAACGTCGCCGTCGTCGCGCCCGGCGCCACAGTGACGCTTTGCGGAACGGAGACGAGTGCGCTGTTGGAGCTCGACAGAAGAACGACCGCGCCTGCCGCGGGTGCAACGCCGCCGAGAGTGACGGTGCCGACGGCGGTCGTGCCGCTGACGACGGACGAAGGCGCAATCGAAACAGACGCGAGCGATGTCGTGGACGGCAGAATCGTGACGTTCGCCGACAACGCCGTACCGCTCGTTTGCGCGGTGAGCGTGGCCAGCGTATTGGAAGCGACGCTGCTCGAAGCGGTCGCCGTGAAGCTGGTCATCAAAGCGCCTGCAGGTACGCTGACCGAAGCGGGCAGCGGCAGTGCGGCACTGGATGACGTCAGCGTGACCGGCAGTCCGCCGCTTGGCGCCGCACTGTAAATGCGGATGGTTACTGTGACCTGCGAACCTGGCGTAATCGAATCGGGTTGGACCGTGAAGGCCGTCACCGGATTGGCGATGACGATCTGACCGATGACCGGAATCGTGCCCGAGGTGGCGGGGAACGCATTGGAATCGGTCGCTGAGATCGTGAACGTCTCGCCGATCGGTCCAGTGACCGGGATATTGAACGAGCCGTCGCCACTGGCGTTGCCTGTAAAGACGACGCCGTGACTGCTCTTCACTGTGAGCTTGATCGGGAGATCGAAATCGGTGACCGCACCCGCGGGAGCGGTAATGAAGACGCCTGTCAGCTGCGTATTGACGACGATCTGGGAGCGCAACGCGGGTGCGAACACCGGCGCGACGTTGCCATTGACCAACAGCCCGTCGGTCGACACGAGACGGCCGCCATTGAGAACGCTGACGTTGTCGAACCGATAGACGCCGTGCCATCTGTCGCCAACGGCGGCGGTGACCGTGCCGTTGTTCTCGGCTGCCAGCGTCAGCGTCTTCGCATTGATCGATGCGATGCGCCACGATCCCTTGATGTTGCCGGCCGCGTCGCTGAGCTCGACCCAGTTGCCAACGAAATAGGCCGGCACATCGACGGTGCGGTCGGTGACGAGCGTTGCGCCAGAAGTTCCACTCAACGCAACACCGCTTCCCAGCGACGGGAGCTCGGTCCATGAGCCGCTGTTGATGCCTTTGTTGTCGACGGTCAAGGTGCCGTAGGTCGCGCCCGGGCCCTTGACCCAGCGCGTTCCAGACGCGGCTGCATTGCCCGCCTGAGCATTGAGATTCGCCGGCCACGCGCCGCTCGATGTGGCATCGGAGTACTCGACGGCGATTGCGCCGCCGGCACCGGCATTGCCGCCGGTTCCACCGATGGCCTGCACGAGGCCGTTGCCGGTGATCTTCGGCGCGCGGATCCAGACGGAGCCGCCCGCGCCCGACGCATAGCCGTTACCCCAGCCATTCGCGTAGATGCTGCCGTCGAGCTGCAGCGAGCCGGCCTGAATGGCCACCCGTCCTGCGCCATTGCTGCCGTAACGGTATTCGCCGAATCCGATGTAGATGCGGCCGCTGCCGCCGCCGAGCTCCTGCGGCTGATAGACGCTGCCGAAGCTCGAGCCGGTTCCGACGTTCGCGCCGTCGCCGATGTGCGTGCCGCCCTGGTTGTCGCCGGGCTGCGGTCCGCCCGGATAGGCGGACATCGTGCCGTACCCGAGTCCGCTGACGTCGATCATGCCGCCGGTGGCGATGATCATGTTGCCGGTGACATTGAGCGACAGCGCGCCGCCCGAGACGTGCTGCAGGATTCCTGTCGGCGAGATCGTCAGCGTGCCGGCCTGGATCGACGCCGCGGTGATGTGGCCCGTGATGTTGATCGCATCGCCGGTGATCGGCGACGGATAAACGATGGTTCCGCCGCTCGCGGGCGTGCCGGCGAGCGTCACGACGGCGTCGCTGCCGACGAGCGGATTGTCGGCGCTGTAGAGGCGTCCGCCGTTGATGACGTTGATGGCGTCGAAGCGATAGACGCCGCGCCACGAATCACCGGCGGCGATGCTCGTCACCTCGCCGCTGCCGGTCGCCAGAGTGATGGTCTTTGCATTGAGCGACGCGATCTTCCAGCGGCCGCGCAGCGTGCCGGCCGTGTTGCGGACTTCGACCCAGTTGCCGGCGAAGTACGCGGGGATGTCGACCGTGCGATCGGTGACGAGCGTCGCGCCGGACGTGCCGGCCAGCGCGGTGCCGCTGCCGAGGGACGGCAGCTCGGTGACCGAGCTGGTGCCGATGTTCTTGTTGTCGACGGTCAGCGTGCCGAAGGCCGCGCCCGGGCCCTTGACCCAGATCGTGCCGGCCGCAGCGGCGTTGCCGCCCTGCGCGGTCAGCTTCGACGGCCACGAGCCGCCCGACGTCGCGTCGGTGTACTCGATGGCGATCGCGCCGCCGCCGCCGGCATTGCCGCCGGTTCCGCCGATGGCCTGGATGTTTCCATCGCCGCTGATCCTGCCGGTGCGGAGCCAGATCGAGCCGCCGCCGCCGGACGCGTAGCCGTTGCCCCAACCGTTCGCGTAGATGCTGCCGTCGAGCTGCAGTGCACCGGCCTGAATTGCAACGCGGCCGGCGCCATTGTTGCCGTAGCGGTATTCGCCGAATCCGATGTAGACCCGGCCGCCGCCTCCGCCCATCTCCTGCGGCTGATAGATGCTGCCGAAGCTCGCGCCATAGCCGACGTTCGCGCCTTCACCGAGGTGAGTGCCGCCGAGGTTGTCGCTGGGAGCGGGCGCGCCCGGATAGGACGACATCGTGCCGTATCCGAGTCCGCTGACGTCGATCGAAGCGCCGCTGGCGATGTTCAGCGTGCCGCCGACAGTCACCGCGAGGCTCGCGCCGCCGGTGGTGCTGACGATGGCGCCACTTTCGAGGGTCAGGTTTCCGGTGGTCTGAATGCCCGGCGCGGTGATGTGGCCGCGAACCGTGATCGAGTCGCCGGTGATGGTCGAGCCGAACGTCGTGCTGCCATTGAGCACGCCGGTGATCAGCTGCGTCGGATTGGCGTCGGGTCCGATGAGGATCGGATCGGTTGTGGTGATGCGGTCGTTGACGCCAACGATGTTGACGGTGTCGAAGCGATAGATGCCCCGCCACTGATCGCCCGCCGCGACGTTGATCGATTCGCTGCCGTTGGGAGCCAGCGTGACCGTCACATTATTAATGGTCGCGATGCGCCAGCGTCCCTTCAGCACGCCGCCCGCATTCTTCACTTCGATCCAGTGACCGCTGAAGTACGACGGAATCGCCGACGGGCGATTGGTCACGAGCGTTGCGCCGCTCGAGCCGCTCAGCGCGACGCCGCTGCCGATCGACGGCGGAGCACTGGCGTCGCCGCCGATACCGGCGTTGTCGACGGTCAGATCTCCGTACGCCGACGCCGGTCCCTTCACAAACAACGTCCCCGAACCGCCCTCGGCGTAATTGCTGCTGATGCCGCCGCGGATGAGCGACGTGGGAAGCGTGCTGGCCGGATCGATGTACTCGATTGCGATTGCACCACCGCCGCCGGTCTCGTATTGAGAGTCGCCGCCGCGCACCTGCAGCGCGCCGCCGGTGCCGGTGATCTTCGAGGCCGTGATCCAGATCGAGCCACCGGCGCCGGTGCGGCCGCCGGAGATGTCCGCGCCATTCGCCTTGACCGTGCCGGCCAGAGTCAGCTGAGGTGTATTGATGCGGACCGCGCCGCCGCCGGCGGAGCCCTGATATGCGCCGCCGCCTGCTTCCATCGGGTGATAGATGCTGCCGAAGCTGGAGGCGAAGCCGTTGCCGGTGGCGCCGTTGAGGATCGCGCCACCGATGTGCGCGCCGCCGATGTAGGCGTACGGAACGACGGCGCCGGGATAACTCACCGTGTTGCCGTAGCCCGCGCCGGAGGCGTCGATGACCGCGCCGCTCTCGAGCGTGAGCGACGAGGCGGCCGTGAGATTGAGCGTGTATGGAGTCGAGCCGTTGGCCGACTCGCGCAGCGTCGCGCCGCTCTTGACCGTGATCACCGGCGCGGTGATCGATGCGAGCGTGACGTTGCCGTTGATCGTGGCGGAGGTCGTGGCCGTGAGCCCCTGCCGGATCTCGAGGAACTGACCGGCCGCGGTGGGACCCTGCAGATTGAGGACGTCGCTCTCACCGATGCGAATCGGATCGCTGCTGAAGACGTGACCGCCCTGCGGCGCGCGCACGGAGTCGAAGCGATAGATGCCCTGCCATTTGTCGCCGGGCTGGATGGAGATCGTCTCGTTGCCGTTCGGCGTCAGCGTGACGGTCTTGTCGTTGATCGTGGCGATGCGCCACGTGCCCTTCACGGTCGTGCCGCTGGTGATCTCGACCCAGTTGCCGGCGAAGTACGGCGGAATGGTGGCCGAGCGGCCGGTGACGAGCGACGTGCCGGCCGAGCCGGTTTGCGCCGTGCCGCTGCCGAGAGAAACGAGGACCGCGGCGTCGGCGGTCGTCCTGCCGGCGTCGTCGAGCGTGAGATCGCCGTACGTCGAGCCGGGACCCTTGATGTAAATCGTTCCGGAGCCGCCGAGGGCGCCGGGATACTGCGTGCTGTTGCCGCCGCGCACCTGCGCGGAGGGAAGTGTGGAGGTTGGATCGGTGTACTCGACCGACACGGCGCCGCCGCCGGCCGGTTCCCAATACGCGTCGCCGGCGCGCGCCTGCAGCGTGCCGCTCGTCGTGCGATAGAGGCCGGTGGTGATCCAGATCGAACCGCCGGCGCCGGAGCGTCCGGTGCCCGAAGAACCGTCGTTCGCGCCGTTCACGCGGATGTCGCCGGCCTGCACGATCTTGTTCGCCGCGATGTGGACGATGCCGCCGCCCGCCCCGCCTGAATACGCACCGCCGCCACCTTCCTGCGGCCTGTAGATGCTGCCGAAGGCGGAACCGTAGCCGTTGCCGGCAGCGCCGCTGACGATCGCTCCGCCGATGTGGCTTCCGGCGATCCATTGGTACGGAGTCGTGGCCCCCGGATACGTGGCCGAGTTGCCGTAACCGTTGTTCGACGCATCGAACGCGGCGCTGCATGCGATGTAGAGGGAGTCGACCTTGATGTCGACGCGCGCGGTGCCGAGCGTGGAGAGCGGCTTGTGCGACACGACCGCGCTACCGAGCACGAGGAACGACTTGAAGTCGTGATGGCCGGAGATCGTGAGCGTGCCGCCGGTGACGGCGATGTTCTTGTTGTCGTACTGCGTGTTGCCTTCGATGATGTCGGTCGAGACGCTGAAGGTCTGGTCGACGGTGATGATGGTCAGCGTGCCGACGAGGTTCGTCGTGCCGCCGCCGATCGATCTCGCGATCACGCTCATCGTGACGGTGCCGGGCGTGGCCGGAGTCGTGTACGACGCCGTGTAGGTCGTGCCGCTCTTCGTCGCCAGGTAGCTGTTCGTGCCGTCGGAGAACGTGACGGTGTCGACCGCGGTGCCGGTTGCGCCGGGAACGACCACCGCGCTCAGCGTCGCCGCGTAGGACGTCGGGAAGATCGCGCCGTCGGTGCCGCAGTTCCAGGTGACCGCCGGGGCGGTCGGGTCGTACAGCGGATGAATCATCACCGACACGCTCGAGGTGCCGCTGTTGCCGACGACGTCGAGCGCCGTGATGGTGATCGAGCGCGCGAGATCGTTGCCGTCCGGCACGTTCGGGACGTGGATGTCGCCGGAGCGGGTCGTGCCGCTGCCGGTGAGGGTGACGGTCTCGCCCCCTTCCATCGTGGCGGTCACGGTCGCGACTCCTGATTCGGCGTCGGTCACCGTGGCCACGATGTGGATGAGGTTGGAGTTCCCTTCATTGAATACAGCGCCGGCCGCCGGCTGGGTGATGGTCACGGACGGCGCGGAGGCGTCGTGCGCGATCGTCAACGTCTTGACCATCGTGGTCGTGCGGTTCGGGAAGCCGTCGTTGGCCGACGCCGTGAACGTGATCGTCTGGCCGTCGAGCGTCTTGTCGGAAGGCACGTTGACGGTGAACGTCTTCGTCGCCGGCGTCGCGTTCGCGGTGAATGTCTGTGTCGACGGCGAGCCGGTGCCGAACTGCGTCGTCAGAGCGAGGTTCGTGATGGAGATGTCGTCGGTCGCGGCCACCGTCGCCGTCAGCGAGTTGCCGATGTAGAGCGGCGATGGCGCGGTGAGATCGAACGTGCCGATCACCGGCGCCGCGTTCGCAGCGATGGTGAAGGTCTGCGGCCCGGAGTCGACGACGCGGCCGGCGCGATCGATGACGTGCAGGCGGAGCGTGGCGGTGGAGCCGGCGTCGGCGGTGGGCGGCACGAGGAGCGTGTCGGTGGCCGTCGCGTTCTGATCGTAGAGATTGAAGCCGTCGCTCTTGCTCGCGAGCGAAGGATCGAGCGTGACCACGACCCGTCCGACGCCGCTGTACGACGTCGCCAGGTAGGTCAGCGAGAGATTCGTGTTCTGGATGATCGAGCCGCCGTTCGCCGGCGTGCTCGTCACGTTGACGGCCGGCAGATCGGTCAGCAGCGCCACGCGCGCCGTCGGATCGATCGACACCGTGGTGCGGTCGTTCGTCGCCGCACCGGCCGTGACGTTGTCGTCGAAGCGGAGCAGCGCGCGCGGTCCGGCTGTGATGCGGTCGAACGTCTGCGCGCCGGCGATGACGGTGGCGCGCGTCTGATGCGTCGAGGCCGGGAAGCCGGCGTCGGCGAGGAGCTCGCCGTTCGACTCGCCCGGGTAGCGGAGGAAGATCGTGCCCGCGCCGCCGTCGATGGCGGCAGCGTTCTCGCTCGTGAGGTTGCGGCCGCCGCGTGCGGCGTAGCGCGCGCCGATCGTCGTGTCGATGTCGAGCAGTGCCGACGCTTCGATGGAGATGCGGCCACCGCCGCCGCCGCGCTGCGCCGGAATGCCGCCGTCGTCGTCGCCGCCGTTGGCCGTGACGCTGGCGATCGATCCGAGAACGACGGTCTTGCCGGAGAGATGAATGGAGCCGCCGGAGCCGGCGCCGCCGATGCCTGCGGCCGATTCGCCGTCGGCGGACACGACGCCCGCGACGACGATCTTTCCGAGACCGGTGCTGGCATCGACAGTCGCCACGCCGCCGCCCTGACCGCCGCGGCGGTTGCTCAGATCGGCGCCGCCGCCGCTGCCGGGCGTGGAGGGAGCGGTCACCGAGCCGTACGTCGGATTCGACGAGTAGCCCGGCTCTTCGCCGCCGATGCCGGCGTGCGAAGCGGAGGCGTTGTACGCGCCGTTGACGATGGTGCCGCCCATGCCGCTGCCGCCGAACGTCCGGCCATGAACGTCGTTGTTCTGTCCCGTGCCGTCGAAGTTGAACTGCAGTCCGCCCAGGTAGCCGCGGGCAGCCGTGTCGAGGCGCGAGCGCCCATCGACGAAGAGGTGATCGGAGATGGTGAGCCGGATGCTCTCGTCGTTGTGCGTCGTGCTGTTGACCGTATCGACGATGCCGCCGTTGATGACGATCAGGTTCTTCAGATTGAGTGCGACGTGCGGCACGAGGCGCGCGCCGTCGACGACGATGCTGTCGCCGGTGAGCGGATGCGTGGCGTCGACGGCGATGGTGCCGGTCTCGAAGTACTGCGTGAACGTCACGAGATCGACCGGGATCGGCAGATCGATGATGTGGCCGCCGTCGCCGTCATCGACATGAGCCGTGACGGTGATCGTCTGCGCCGTGGCAGGCGTGTCCATCGTGATGTCGGCATCGAACTGGTTGCCGTTGCGGACGCCGGTCACGCTGCCGATTCCCGGCACGTCGAAGTGCGCGTTGAGCGGCAGGTTCGAGGTGGCGTAGACGCTGAGGCGGGTCTTGAACGCGGCGCGTCCCGCGGGCCACGCGGCGTCGTGAAGCGGCGTGATCCAGGTGACGATCGGCGCGTTGGGATCGTGGATGCCGAGGTACTTGACGGTCGTGCCGCCGGTCGACTTGTTCTGCGCGTAATCGGCGGCCACCGCAGAGATCGAAACGGTGAAGTCTTCGTTGTGCGACTGCACGGTGATCGTCGGTGAGACGAAGTCGTAGAGCTGCGTCGACGCGTTGTACGTGCCGGAGTTGACGACGTACGTCTGTCCGCCGATCGTGAACGTCACCGACGCCACGCCGGTCTCGCCGTCGCGCGTGTAGGCGTGAACTCGGTACTGGTCGGTGTTGTGGAACGAAGTCGGATCGGACGGCGTCGACGACTTGATGCCCTGGATCGACAGCGGATTGAGCACCGGCGCCGTCGAATCGGCGGTGAGCGTGAGCGGATCGTTCTTCGGCGCCGTCGTGCCGCGCGCATCGCTCGCGGTGGCGGTAAGCACGATCTGCGCGTTGGCCGGCGTCGTCACCGGGACCTGCAGCGTGAGCGTCGTGGCGGGCCACGGCGCGGTGAATGAAGCGCGGCTGACAGAAGCGGTGCGGGTCATGACCGGGATGACGTCGCCGCTGACGTAGGCGGAGACGGAGACGTTGGCGCTGATCGCGCCGCCGCTCAGCGCGACCGTGTCGGTGAACGACTGGCCGGCGTAGATGACCGACGGAGCGATGGCCGTCGAGGCGATCGTCAGCGCCGGAATCGTCTGCACCTGCCAGGTGCGGGTGACGGCGGCGCTGGTGTTGCCGCTGAGATCGCGGGCGATGACCCTGAGCGTGAACGAGGTCGAGGCCTGCAGCGGCACGATGTCGACGCTGGTCAGCTTCGTGTGGTTGATCGGAGAGAGCGCGCCGCTGCCGTCGACGCTGTAGTAATCGACGGTGGCGACGTCGGTGGCCGCGCTGCCGTCGGGATTGGTCAGCGTGACCGGGATTGTGTAGAGAACGCCGACGTAAAGCGGATCGTTTGCGGCGATCGGCGCGGAGAGCAACAGCGGCGTTCCGATGGTCACGACCGGCGCGGTCTCGTCGTAGCTGGTGAAGTCCTGCGTCCATAGCGGCAGCGGATTTCCGGACGCGTCAATCAGCCCGCGGCCGTTGACGTCGGTCACGCCGCTGATCGAAAGGCGGTAACGCGACTCCGGAATGAGCACGACGTCGGGAGCGAAGTAGAGCGTGGCGTTCGTGGCCGGATCGAGCTGCACGGTTCCCTGCACCGGTCCGCCGATCGGATTGCCGCCGGCGTCGATGTGCTCGAGCTTCATGACGCCGCTGCCGCCCTGGTTCCACGGCGCGGGGGCGAGCGGCTTGCTGAACGTGACGGCGAAGCGGAGGCTGTCTTTCGGCAGCGGCGACTTCGACGACGGAGTCACCTTCGTGACCTGCGGGCTGCTGTAATCAGAGGTCGTAAAGCTGGAGCCGATCGTGACGCCGAGGCGGTGTCCGGCGGAGTCCTGGATGTCGCCCGAGATCTGGATGCGATAGAGCGTGCTGCTCTTGAGCGGATTCTGTCCCGCCGGCACGGCAGGCGCGGTGTAGATCGCGACGAGCGATTTGTCGGGCTGCAGCACCGCGCTGGCGAGGCTCAGATGAAGGTTCGCATTCGTGTTGACGTCGTAGAGCGTGACGTAGCCGTTGCCGAGTTGATCGATGTTCATCGTCCGGCTGAAGCTGACGCTGACGGTCGTGTCGGGAGCGACGTTCACGGAGCCGTCGGCGGGGAAGATCGACATGAGCCGCGGCGGCGTGGAGTCGAGCGCCACGCGATCGATGGCGGTGAATTCGGGGCTGGCGCTGTTGAGCGACGCGGTTCTCACCGCACCGACCGTGGAGTCGTCCGGCCCGAGGTACGTGAGCGTCACGAACGGACCGTTCGCCGACGCGACGATGCCGAAGAACTGGTAGTAGCCGGTGGCGTCGGTGCGCGTCTCGAGCGTCGTACCGGGATAGAACGCAAACACCCGCGTTCCGGCCGAAGGTCCGCCGGCCTCGGCATCGACATAACCGTTCAAGCCTTTGTAACTGCCGATGGTGATCGTCGCGTTCGCCGGCTGGCTCTGACTGCCGAGCGGGGCCGACGTGGCACCTGTCAGCGGATGCAGGCCGAGCGTCGTTGCCTGCACCGACACCGTGCCGAGCGGCAGATTGCTGAGCGTGATGTTGCCGCTGACGTCGGTGTAGCCGTTCGCGGAGACGCCGCCGCTGAAGACATTGACGAAGACGTTCGGCACCGACACGACCGCGCCCCCGCCCGCGACCTGCTGCTGCACGTGCACGATGACGGAACCGAAGGCCGGGAAGACGACGTCGGTCTCTTTCGCCGCCTCGCCGTCCGCGAACTGGTTCGTGCGGTACATGTAGCGATTGCGTCCGCCGATCTCCTGGATGCCGATCCCGATCGGCACGTTCCCGCGCACGAGGCCCGGGAACTGCGCGCCGTTGGTCTGCGTGGTCCGTTGATAGTGGCCGCCCGGCGCGAGCTGGTTGACGTCGATGCTCACCAGCGGCGCGAGCACTCCGGAGTTGCCGCCGGAGTCGTTCGGCAGGAAGGCCTTCACGGTCAGAGTCGACGTCCGCTCGAGCGTCATCGGCAGATGCGTGGTGCCGTTGGCCGTCGAGACGAGGACCCCGCGATTGACCGCGCGGCGGATCGTCAGCGGATCGCGCGCCTCGAGGTCGACATAGCCTTCGCGGATTCCCTTGAAGTCGAAGACGCCATCGGTGCCGGTGGTGGCGCGGGTCTGGTAACCGCTCGCATACAACGTCACGTTTGCGCCGGGTACGACGGCGTCGTTCTTTTCGGGATCGGTCAGCGTGCCGTCGACTTCGCCGCTGAAGAGCAGCGTGATCTCGACCGGCGTGTCGAGGTTCCGGCTGATGGCGAACGACGACGGAGAGCTGCCGAGTTTTCCGAGCGCCTTCGAGTACGCGGTGGCGGTGTAGCTGCCGACCGGGACGTCGAGGAACGTGACGGTGCCGTTGGCGTCGGTCGTGGCGAAGTCGAATAGCGTGCCGCGGTAGAGCGCGATCTCGGCGTTCTGCACGCGCGAGAAGCCGGCGTTCGGATCGAGGACCGTGACGGTGACGCTCCCCTTCCCCGCGCTGCCGATCACGATGGTCGGCGACAACACGTCCCCTTCGTTCTGGAGCACGCCGTTCCACGCGCCGCCCAGATCGGGATTGGTCGGATCGATGGCCGTGATCCGAACGGGAACGGTGAAGACGTTGTTGATCCGGAAGTGTCCGTTCGCGTCGGTGGTCAGCGGCTCGGCCTGCACGCCGAAGTTGCGGCCGGGGAACGAGAGCTCGCGCATCCAGTACTTCGCGAACGGAATCGGCGCGCCGGAGTCGGTGACGATCTTCCCTTCGACCGATCCCTGCTTCATCAGGATCATGGTCACGTTGCTGACCGGTCCGCCCTTGCTCGGCGTGGTGACACCGGCGATCGCGGTCCGGAAGATGCCGTTCTGGTTGAATTCCGCGACCATCGTGTAACCGGAGCCCGGCGCGAGGTTGCGGAAGGTGAAGCTGCCGTCGAGGCCCGTGGTCTGGAAGTCTTTCCCGCCGAGGCTGACCGACGCGCCGGAGACCGGCGTGTATCCGTCGATGGAGATCACCCGTCCGCTGATGTTCGACAGCGTGGAGAGCGTCAGCGTTTTCGGCTGCACGTCTCCATCGAAGCCGAGGCGGAAATCGGTCGACGCATAACCTTCGGACTCGAAGGTCTCGAGGTGCAGGTCCTGCAGCACCGGAATGTTGCTGAACACCGCATCGGCCGACGGAGTTGCCGGCACGACGACGGCAGCGGTGACGGCGTTCTGCTCGCGATCGCTCCACTGGTGATACCAGAGCCGCATCTGTCCCGCGAGCTGGGTCATCACACCCGCTTCGGTCTGCTGCAGGATCCGGCCTCGCACGCTCCCCTGTCCCGGGAGCCGCAACGTCACCGCGGCGATCTGACCCGCGAACGACACGCCACCGCTTCCCTCGACGTATTGATAGCCGTACGTCGCATCGAAGCCCCCCGCGGGCGCGGCGACGATCTGGAACGAACGGCCGGCGTTGATGTCGGCGAATTCATACGTGCCGGCGCTCGTCGACTCCGCATCCTCGGTCGGGAATCCCGGCACGAAGACGTGGTAGCCGTTGACCGGCTGACCCGACGCGCTGAGCAGATGCACGCGCACGGTGCCTGTGCCGGAGCCGCTCTCTTTCACGATCCGGATCGGAACGTTGTTCGTTCCAGCCACGAGCGTCGGCAGGTTCACGATGCTCGCGCGGCCGGTGACGGCGTCATACGCGCGAATCCGTCGCGTGGCGAATGACTGCGGGACCGCGGGATAGGAGTACTTGCCATTCGCGTCGGCGATGACGGTCAGCATCCCTTCGATCTGCACGCGCGCCGCAGGCACCGGATCGGAGCTGCCGGGCCGCAGCGGATCCTCGATCGTGACGTTTCCTTCGACCGCCACCATCGTCTCGCCGGTCCGGACGTTGAGCACGAGATCGCCCGTGTCGTACGTCGTGTCGCTCTTCAGATCGAAGTCGACGGCGATGCTCTGCGGCGCGATCGTGTAGTCCTCGCCGAGCACGGTGACGAATCCGCTCGGGACTTTCGTGAACTCGAACTGGCCGAGCGCGTCGGTGTAGGAATCGGTGAGGCCGTAGCCCTGGCTGTAGACGCCGACGTGCGCTCCCGCCACCGGCGCGAGCGTGTCGCCGCGGACGATCCGTCCCTTCACGTTGCCGGTGCCGGGGAACGGACGGCGGTAAATCGACACATCCTGCACGACGGTCTCGCCGCCGGCGTGCAGCTCGTTCGCGGCATACGCGGCGTTGCCCGCCACGTCCTGTGCGCTGAAGGTCAGGGGACCGACCGGCACGTCGGTGACTTCGTACAGACCGGCGGCGTCCGTCGTCGTCCGGCGGAACTGATTGAACATCGTGCTGCCGACGACGACGGTCGCATTCGGCACCGCATCGCCGTTGTCGTAGCGCACGTGTCCGCGCGCGGAGCCGCGTCCGAGGAACGAGACGTTGACGCGATGAACGGTGTGCAGGAGGCGGACGGCGCCAACGACGCGCGTCTCTTTCCCCGATGCGTTGGCCAGCAGCGAGTAACCGCCGTCGAGACCGTTCTCGATGTCGCGCGGCACGTACTCGAAAAGGAAATTGCCGGCGGAATCGGCCTTCTGGTATTGCGCGCCGGTCTTCGTGTTGAGCGTGAGATCGGCGTTGGGGATCGGCTTGTTGTCGCCCGCCACGACCGTGCCGAGGATCAGCGCGGAATTCCGCACCTCGGTGACCGGCACGACCTGCGCGGAGCTCGGACTCTCGACGAGGTTCGACGTGTGGATCGTGTACTGCGCGTCGCTGGAGAGCGAGCTGTCGTAGTTGAGCCGGATGATCCGGCCGTCCTGCTGCAGCGCGGCACCGGCGACGACGCGCTTGCCGGTGAACGACGCGCCGTACTTCGCCGCGTCGAGCGTGACGTCGGTGTCGAAGTCGGCGGAGAGATCTCCGCTCTTCGACAGCACGCGATTGAAGAGCATCGACACGACGTGACCGTCGCCGTCGAGATGGAGATCCTGACGCGCGGCGACGATGGCGATCGGCGCGAGATCGACCGGCGATGTGGCGAGGCCGACTTCGTTGCTCGTCGCCGCGCCGTTCGCGATGTGGATGTGGATCGCGGCGCTGTTCGCGGGGAAGGTTCCGGTCGCGCGCAGCAGCAGCTTGCCGTCCGCCGTCGGGAAGATCAGGTCGATCGTGCCCGCGGCAGTCGGCGTGAGCGTGAGGTCGAGCGCATCGCTGACTCGTCCGATGAGCGCCAGCTCGCCGCTCTCGTTCGGCGCGCTCAGCGTGTATTCGTCGCCGTACGCGACCTGGCGTTTCCAGTTCGCCGATCCGGCGGACGGAACGTCGAGCACGGCGCCGGTCGTGGCGGATGCGATCTGGATCGGATAAGCGCGTGAGCCGGCCGCGGCCGATCCGTGCGCGAACGCCAGGACGTACGGCGCGCGATACGACGTCGCGCCGGCGAAGTGCTGGGCGAAGTCGGTGAGCTTGCCGTCGGCGCCGGCGTACGCGGCCGACAGCTCGGTCGCGAGCGCGGTTGCTGCACCGCGCGCGGCGTCGCCGCCGGCGTCCTCGATCTCCTTGCGCCGGAACTGATCCCATTCGGCGAGCGGCGAGGAGTTGCCGAGGAGGTCGAGGGAGAGATTGGCGAGCGAGTCGCGGCGGTCTTCGCCGATGAACATCCGCTCGCCGGCGCGCGCGACGTCGACGGCGCGCGTGAAGACGTCGCTGGTGATGATGCGCGGGAACTTCGCGGTCTGCTTGTTCAGCGGCGCGGTCGCCAGTCCGTACCCGAGTCCGAAGAGGCCGAGCTGCGCATCGAGAAAGTCCTGCGTGAAGTACGGAGTGCTCGCGTAGTACGGCAGGATGAGCGTCACCGGCGAGAGCGGCACGCCGGTCGCGCTGACACCCATGTCGAGAATGAACGACGCGGAGTTGATGGCCGACGACTCGCCGTCGATCGACGCCGCGGTGGCGTAGACGTGGCCCGTGAGGCCCGACCTCAGCTTCGACTGGATGCTCTTCGTCTGTCCCGGCTCGAGATGAAGATTGAATGACGACGGCGTTCCCTGAACGCGGCAGACGAAGGTCTGGCTGTTGTCCACGCACTCCGGCATGCCGTTGTCTTTGAGGACGATGTCCTGCGCCGAATCGCTGGTGTTCGTCACGAATGTGTAGGCGGAGTAGACGGCGCCTTTGTTGACCGTGTCGGGATGCGAGAACGTGATGTTGAAGCGCGCGTCATGGACGACGATCGTGGCCCGCGGATGCGCCGCGAGCGGAACGTCTTTCTGGCCCGGCGATTTGAACGTCGCTTCGATGTCGAGATTGAGCGTGTAGGTCCCCGCCTTCAGACCTTCCGCCGTCCACTCCGCCCCACCCTGCGCCTGCGCGGCGAGGAACGTGTTCCCCGCGCCATCGGTGATCCTGACCGGCTGCCCGAACGAAACGGCCGGCTCGCTCTTGACGATGCGGACCTGATTCGGAGCGGTGATCGACGCGGTGATCGAGTCGAGCGTGACCTGGCTTCCCGCCGGCGCGCCGTTCGAGACGACGAGGCCGACGGCGAAGAACTGATGCAGCACGGCCAGACTGTTCGGGATGACGATGGCCGCGTGAATCTGCGGGCGCGGCGGCGCATCGGGATTGTTGTCGGAGCTGGGCGGCTGCTGCGGAAGCTGCTCGAGACCGACCAGCTCCACCGGCACCGACGCCGGCGGATTCCAGCGCGGCGGCGCCTTCGCCAGATCGGACGGCAGGTTGTACGGCGATTCCTTCGTGACCGGCGTGACCTCGTGCGTGATCCTGTTGATGATCACCGGATACGGGATCTCGACCGTCTGCCCGTTGACGATGAAGGAGAAGGTGTATTCGTAGACGTCGAAGTTCGACGGATCGACCGTGATGCCGCGCGCGCGCAGCTCGTCGGGCGTGAGCTGCCGCACCTTGACCGTTGTCTGCAGCGCATTCGTGACCTGGATGACCGCATACGTCGGCGTGGCCATCTGCAGCAGCTGGCCATCCTTCACGATGCGGATGTTCTGGAGGTAATAGACCCCTTCTTCGCTCAGTCCCGAAACCTGGAACGCATGACCGGGAGCGGTCGTGACGATGATCGGAGTGGTGATGCCGGGCCCGATCAGATCGCCGAGCACCAGCGCCCCCTCGATCACCGGAGCCTGGTCGTTCGTCTTCCCGCCGAATTCGGTCTGGATCAGCGCCGGCGTTCCGAGCTGCACCGTCGCGGTCTCGGTCAGAACGCGAAGCGAGGTTCCCTGGATCTTCAGTTCCGCGCTCGAAAGCAGATCCGCATGCGATGCCGGAACGGCCAGCAGCGCAAACATGGCGAGCGCGAAAGACAACGAAAGGCGACTGAGACGGTGGCTCAAGGATGACTCCATGAATGCGATCAGTGTTCGGAGCGAGCGGGAACGAGTGAGTCGGAATCGGCGGCGATGCGTTTGGCCTCGACGGCCTTCGCTTCGATGCGCCGCGCGCCGGCGGGAATGGCGATGAGATCTGCGGGCGGAAGCTGCTCGTCAACCGTGACGATGCGCGTCGTGACGACGACCGATGCGCCCTGCACCTGCCAGCGCAACGTCTGCTCGACCGGCAGGCCGTAGCTCTCGCCGCTCGCGGTGGCATTGGAGGCGGCGCGGCCGTGCTTCATCGCCGCGGCTCCGCGCACGAGATCGACGGCCGGGCCGCCGCTCTTCGGGAACGCGCCGCCGGCGATGACGTCGAACGCGTCCTTCGACAGCGACGCCGATTCATCGACCGCCACTTCGACATGCAGCGATGCGGCGGGATCGTCGGCCGTGACGATCTCGACGTTGCGTCCGGCGCGGCGATCGCTCCCTTTGCGCTCGATCACCGGACGCGTGTCAGTGGATGCCGACATCGCGCGGCGGGCGGGCATCGCGGACGCGAGCTGCGCGAAAGAGGCGACGCTGTACGTCGCCTTGCCGCGGTCGATGTCGGTCAGCTCCTGCTTCGCGTAATCGGCGATCGCGGTCTTCGCGCCGTTGATCGTGATGACGCGGTCGCCGGAGTAGTACTCATCGATGCGGACGACGTGTCCGGTGAGCGAGTCATCGACCTCCCGCACGACGTGGAACGCCTTTGGGAAGAGCGGGTTCGCCGCATACGCTACCAGCGGAGCGAATAGAGACAGAGCCAGTGCACATACGCCTGCGCGCATTTTCATAAAACCTCGGTTGTAGGAAAAGCGGGACCCTTGAAAATAACCCTTACGTCTGCTGAGGACGTAGGGGTCGGACGCATATTTGTACTGATTATTGGGAAATGGACCGGTGGCCTCGGGGAGGCTAGCGGGAGCCGCGTATTGTACGGGCAACTACCGAACCACGTCTATCCTGAAATCATGGAACCTCACCCGGAAGGACGGGAGGAGTGAGGGAAATTCACACTGCCTTCGCTCTGGCCTTGCTACCCATCCATAACATCAGCGCGCCGAGTGCACAGACGATTGGGCATACCAGCAATGAATAGCGCATCTGCTGCGGATCCTGTGTGACGCCGAGGATGTCGCTGAGCTTGCCGATGAGCGGGGAGCCGATGCCATAGGCGACGATGTTCACAGTGGAGAAGAAAATCCCGATTGCGAGGCCGCGCAGTTTCGGGCCCGCAATTTCAGTGACATCGGCGGTCGCCGGACCGACCCACATGATGGCCAGCGCATAAAGGACAATATTCACGGCGATAAGTACGGGGATGTTGTTCACAAAGAGCAGCGCGATCCAGAGCGGCACGGAAACAATGGCCACAATGCTCGTAAATGCCATCCGGCCGCCGCGTAGGATTCGACTGACGCGATCGGAGAAATAGCCGCCGAGGACCATGGCCGGAACTCCGATTACAGTGGAGATCAGGCCGGCCGCGGTTCCTACAGTCATAAGGCTGAAGTGATGGACGCGGACGAAGAAACTCGTTCCCCAGATGCCGAGGTTGTTCGATGCAAGTCCGATAAGGGCATATCCGATACAGAGAAAAAGGAACGGCTTCGACCGGAACAACAATCGCCAATCGCCGCTCGCTTGTGAAGCGGTTGCATTGTCGGTGCGTCCGCGCGGCTGCTCGCGCAGCATGAAGACGAGCACCGCGAGCACGAGTCCCGGAAATCCGAGGAGATAGAACGCCCAGCGCCAGCCGTGCGTCTGTCCGATCCAGCCGCCGAGAAAGAACGCCAGTCCGCCGCCGACAGGAATGCCCCAGGCGTAAATCGATTGCGCCGTGGCGCGCATTCGCGACGGGAAGAAATCGCTGAGCAGTGACAGCGCTGCCGGCCCCAATGTCGCTTCGCCGACGCCGACCATCAACCGACAGGCGAAGAGCGACCAGAAGCCGGTCGCGAATCCGGTCAGGCCGGAGAAGAGGCTCCAGATCGCCAGTCCGATCGCGATCATCCTCGTGCGCGAGCTGCGATCGGCGATCCGCCCGAACGGCACGCCGAGGAGCGTGTAGAAGATGACGAACGACAACGTGCCGAGCAGCGCGAGCTGCAAGTCAGTCAGCGCCATCTCCTTCTTGATCGGCGTGAAGAGGATGTAGATCAGCGACCGGTCGAGAAAGTTGAGAACGTAGACGGCGGTGAGGAGCGACAGCGCGTACCAGGAGTACGGCGGGATGCGCTCGGTGACTTCGGCTGAGGTCGCTGACATGGGTGGGAGTGTACGTTAGTGAGACAGCAGACAGCAGACAGCGGACAGCAGACCCCGCCCCGCCCGGTTCTCAGTCTGCTGTCCGCTGTCTGCTGTCTGACCTGTGCTAGCTTCCCCCTTCATGAACGCACGCCGCCTCATCCTCGCGATCGCGCTCTTCACCACCACCACCCTTGCCGCCCAGGTCGATCCCTCCCGCTTCGGCGAGATGCGATGGCGGACGATCGGGCCGTTCCGCGGAGGGCGCACCGTCGCGGGTGTCGGCGTTCCCTCGCAGCCGGGCGTCTTCTACATCGGCGTCAACAACGGCGGGGTCTGGAAGACGACCGACTACGGCCGCATCTGGTCGCCGATCTTCGACGATCAGCCGTCCGGCTCAGTCGGCGCCGTGGCCGTCGCGCTCTCCGATCCCAACATCATTTATGTCGGCAGCGGCGAAGGCCTGCAGCGCCCCGACCTCTCGACCGGCGACGGCATGTACAAATCGACCGACGCCGGCAAGACCTGGAAGCACCTCGGATTGCGCGACGGCCAGCAGATCCCGATGATCGCCGTCGATCCGCACGATCCGAATCGCCTCTTCGTCGCCGTCCTCGGGCACCCCTACGGCCCGAATCCCGAGCGCGGCATCTATCGCTCGACCGACGGCGGCGCATCATTCGAAAAAGTACTTTCGAAGGACGAGGCGGGCGGCATCGACGTCGTGATCGATCCGTCGAATCCGCAGACGGTCTACGCCGCGTTGTGGGAAGCGCGCCAGGGCCCATGGGAAAACGCCTATCTGAAAGGACCAAACAGCGGCCTTTACAAATCGACCGACGGCGGCACGACGTGGCATCAACTCACGAAGGGCCTTCCCGAAAACGGCGAAGACCTCGGGCGCGTCGGCATCGAGGTCTCGCAGTCGAATCCGCAGCGGCTCTACGCCGTCGCCGGAGTGGACGAGAAATCGGGCGGCATCTATCGCTCCGATGACGGCGGCGAGTCGTGGACGCGCATCAATCCCGACGAGCGGCTCTGGGGCCGCCCGGGCGATTTCAACGAGATCCGCTGCGATCCGAAAAACGCCGACGTCGTCTACGTCGCGAATGTCGTGACCTGGAAGTCGGTCGACGGCGGCAAGACGTTCAATGCCTTCCGCGGCGCGCCAGGCGGCGATGACTATCACCGCGTCTGGATCGATCCGAACAACACGAAGGTGATCCTCATCGCCTCCGATCAGGGCGCGATCATCACGCTCAACGACGGCATGACGTGGAGCTCCTGGTACAACCAGCCGACCGCGCAGCTCTACCACGTCAGCACCGACAACGCGTTTCCGTATCGCGTCTGCGGCGGCCAGCAGGAGAGCGGCTCGGCGTGCGTCGAGAGCCGCAGCGACGACGGCCGGATCACGTTCAATGGCTGGCATCCGGTGGCCGCGGAAGAATATGGATACGCGGTCCCCGATCCGCTCGATCCGAACATCGTCTTCGGCGGCAAGCTCTCGCGCTACGACCGGCGCACGGGCCAGGTGCAGGACGTCACGCCGAAGCCGCTGCGCAGCGCGACGTTCCGCATGGTCCGCACGCAGCCGGTCGTCTTCTCGCCGGTCGATCCGCACATCCTCTACTTCAGCGCGAACACGCTCTGGAAGACGATGAACGGCGGCCGGAGCTGGACGCAGATCAGCCCGGATCTCACACGCAAGACGTGGGACGTGCCGGCGAATGTCGGCAAGTACATCGGCACGCCGGAGGCGAAGCCGAAGCAGCGCGGCGTGATCTACGCGCTCGCGCCGTCGCCGCTCGACATCAATCGCATCTGGGCCGGCACCGACGACGGCCTGATTCACGTCACGACCGACGCGGGCAAGACCTGGAAGAACGTGACGCCGCCCCAGCTCGTGCCGTGGGCCAAGGTGTCGATCATGGAAGCGTCGCACTTCGACGCGCAGACGGCGTACGCCGCGATCAACACCTTCCGGCTCGACGACCTGCGGCCGCACATCCTCCGCACGCGCGACGGCGGAAAGTCGTGGACGGAGATCGCGAACGGCATCGCCGGCGGCGCGATCATCAACGTCGTCCGCGAAGATCCGAAGACGAAGGGCCTGCTGTTCGCGGGGAGCGAGACCGAAGTCTGGGTGTCGTTCGATGACGGCGGGCATTGGCAATCGTTGCGATTGAACATGCCGGCGTCGTCGGTGCGCGACCTCGTGATCAAGGATGATGACGTGGTCGTCGGCACGCATGGGCGGGGGTTCTGGATTCTCGATGACATCCAGCCGCTGCGTGTAGGACAGGCGCCCTCGCCTGTCCTGATCAAGCCCCAGCGCGCGATCCGCTTCCGCTGGAGCAAGTGGCCCGACACTCCGCTCCCGCCCGATGAACCGGCGGGGCAGAATCCGCCCGAGGGCGCGATCATCGATTACGTCCTCGCATCGAATGCCTCGACCGTCACGCTCGAGATCCTCGATGCGAGCGGCAAGGTCGTTCGCGGCTACAGCAGCAGCGACCCGGTCGAGCCGCCGAAGGACAGCGGCAACGTGCCGTGGTACTGGATCCGGCCGATGCACGCGCTGGCCACGACGGCGGGGATGCATCGCTTCACGTGGGACCTGCACCACGCGCCGGTCGCGACGCTCAAACCGAGCTATCCGATCTCCGCGGTGCCGTTCGACACGGCGCCGAACTACACGTCGCCATGGGTCATGCCGGGCACCTACACCATCAAGCTGACGGTCGACGGCAAGTCATCGACGCAGCCGCTCGTGGTGCGCATGGATCCGCGCGTGAAGACGACGCGCGAAGATCTGGCGAAGCAGCACGCGGCGTCGATGAAGGTCTACGGCTGGATGCAGCAGCTCGGCGCGGCGATGGACGAGCTGCGGGCATTCCGCAAAACGCTCCCCGTCGACGACAAGCTCGGCAAGGAGCTCATCGAGCTCGAAGGCGACGAGGATTCCGATCAGCCGACGCTGTCGCGGATGATGTCGAACATCCGCTCGCTGTTCGACACGCTGGAAAGCGTCGATGCCGCGCCGACCGCGCAGGGATTGAGCGCGGTTCATGACACCGAGGCGGAAGTGAAGAAGATCCTGTCGCGGTGGCATTCGCTACGGAACCGGCACGCGGCTGCCGTCACGAAGCCGTACGAGATCTTCGCCATTCGCTACGGCACGATTCCCGACTTCCCGGTCGCGGGGCTCGTCGCAGGCGCCGACAAGTCGCGCAAGCTCGACATCGCGATGATGGTCTGGCTGATCTGCGGCAACGGCCGCAACGTTCTGGTCGACTCCGGCTTCTATCATCCGCAGTTCTTCAAGGACTGGAAGGTCGCCGATTTCGTGCGGCCCGATGAAGCGGTGGCGCGCGCGGGCGTCGCGGCAGGCGACATCACCGACGTCGTGCTGACGCATGCGCACTGGGACCACGCCGGCGGCGCGGACCTCTTTCCGAAGGCGCAGATCTGGATTCAGAAAGAGGAGTTCCGCTATTACACGGCGTCGAAGCATCCGGGGATGGATCCCGATGACATGGCGTATATCGTCAAGGCAAATGCGGAAGGACGGGTCCACCTCGTCGACGGCGATCGGGAGATCCTCCCCGGCATCCATGTGTACATCGGCGGACGCCACACGTACGCATCGCAGTACATCGCCGTGAACGGAGTCGTGCTCGCGTCCGACAACATGTACCTCTACGAAAACCTCGACAAGCACGTGCCGATCGCGCAGACGCTCGACGCGAAGTCGAACCTCGCCGCGCAGGATCGGATGAAGACGCTGGCCCGCGAGCCGCGCCTGATCGTGCCGGGTCACGACCCCGCGGTCATGACCCGTTTTTCGAAGGTGGCGGAGGGGGTTGTGCGGATTGAGTAGCCGGCACGGCCGGCACTTTTTTCGTCACCGGCTCGCTGACCACCACGCCCAACCGCTTCAGCGCGCGCCGCGCCTCATCGCCGGCTGATGTGAAGAGACAGCGATCGTCCCAGATCTTCTTGTACAGCTCGATCGCCGCCGCACTGTTCCCCGCCCGCACTTCCCGGTCCGCCTCGGTCATCTCGCGGAACATCGCCTCATCGCGCGCGCCGAGCTCGGCGCTCAGCATCTTCACGACATCCTTCTCGCTTCCGGTCCGGATCACGGCGCCGTTCCGATCGACGATCAACGCCGCAGGGGTCTTGCCGGTCAGTCCCAGCTTCTCGATCATCGCCGTGCGCTCCGGCAGCAGGATCTCGAAATCGACGCAACGGGTCGTCGCCGCCATCAGGTTCTCCGACGTCATCAGGTCCGAACGCTCCGCGCGCTGCAGCGATGCGGGGATCCAGTAGACGTTGATCGCCTTGTCGTGCAGCACGACGTCGCCCTGCAGGAAGGTCCACGGCACCGGCCGGTCCTCGGGGTCCCCGGTTCCCGGTCCCCCACGGCGGTGCTGCCCGCCGCGCGATTGCGCGTGAAGAGGTGCCACGAGGACGGCGAGCGCGAGGATGAGGCCGAAGACACGGGTGGTCATGAACGTTCGACGGCCCGGCGAGGCGTTGGTTCTGATTGCTCCGTCATCCCGAGCGCGTCGAGGGACCTGGGCGGGAGGAGGTTCGCCGATCGTGCCACCCACCCGGCCAGGTCCCTCGACTAACGCTTCCAAGAAACTCCCAGTGTTTATGCGGGATTTTCGCTCGTGGCCCAAGCCCCTCATCCGCCTGCGGCACCTTCTCCCCGTGCGCGGGGAGAAGGACCATAGAGCTTGCGCCGCGCGAGATTTATTACCCCTCGCCCCGCTTTGCGGGGAGAGGGTGCCGCAGGCGGGTGAGGGGCCGTGCCACGAGCGACACTCTTCCCTCAGACACGGTTTCTTGCCCTCAGTCGCGTCGCGTGCGACGTTCCACGCTCGGGATGACGGGACGAGCGACTACTATTTTCACACTGATGAAGCCGGTCATCCTCTTCCTGCACGGCGCCGGCGAGCGCGGCACCGACGGCATCCGGCAGAAGGAGACCGGCCTCGGACCCGCACTCCGAAAGAATCCCGTTCCCGCGATCGTCGTCTATCCGCAACTCCCGCCCGATGCGCAATGGCTCGGCGAGCACGCCGACGCGGCGATGCAATCACTCGACGACGCGATTCGCGAGCACGACGGCGATCCGCAACGCGTCTACCTCACCGGCATGTCGCTCGGCGGCTACGGCGTCTGGCATCTGGCGCTCGCCCATCCCGATCGCTTCGCCGCGCTCGTACCGGTCTGCGGCGGCATCGCCCCCGCGGAGAGCGCCTCCTCGGTCCGGCAGTCGCCGCTCACCGCATACGCACTCGATCCGTACCGCTTCACCGCGCACGCGCTGCGCCACATCCCGGCCTGGATCTTCCACGGCGCGGCCGACACGACCATCCCGCCCGACGAGTCGCGCAGGATGCACGACGCACTGCGCAACGAGCACGCGGACGTCCGCTACACCGAGTACGCGGACGCCGACCACGACTCCTGGACGCGCGCGTACGCCGAGCCGGAGCTGTGGCGCTGGCTCTTCGAACAACGTCAGCGGAACTGAACCGCCGACGTGTTGCCGCCGCTCAGCACGACCGCGATCCGCTCGCCATTCGCCGGCACGTACTTCCCCGCCAGCACCGCGCCGAACGCCGCCGCCCCACCCGGCTCGACGACGATGCGCGCGCCCGACCAGAGCATCTCCTGCGAGCGCCGGATCTCTTCATCGCTCACCAGCAGTACGCGATCGACGAGCTTCCGCGCGATCGGAAAGACGCGATCGCCGATCCGCCGCGGCGCGAGCGAGTCGTTGGCGATGCTCCCCGTTTCCGCATCGACCGGCTCGCCCGCTTCGAGCGCCTTCGTCAGTGTCGGCGCGTGATCCGGCTCGACGCCGATCACCTTCACGTTCGAGCCCGCGAACCACGACGCGATGCCGGCCAGCAATCCGCCGCCCCCCACCGCGCAGAGCACCGTCGTCACCTCAGGCGCCTGGCGCTGCAGCTCGAGCGCGAGCGTCCCCTGTCCGCGTATCGTGTAGTCGTCGTCGAATGCGTGCACGGCGAGCGCGCCGGTCTCGTCGCGATACCGGTCGCTCTCAGCGAGGGCGATGCCGTAATCCGCGCCGGTGACGACGAGGTCGGCCCCGTACTCACGGATCCGCGCGATCTTCACCGGACTCGAAACCTCCGGCACGAAGATCTTCGCCTTGATGCCGAGCCGCTTCGCAGCAAGAGCGATGGCGGCGCCGTGATTGCCGCCCGACGCCGCGACGACCCCCGCCTCCGGGATCTCGCGCGACAACAGATTCGTGAACGCCCCGCGTGCCTTGAACGACCCCGCATGCTGCAACTGCTCGAGCTTCAACACGATCGGAAACGGAGCGAGCCCGAAGTCGGCGCCGGTCAGCCGAAGGATCGGAGTCTCGCGGATGTGGTCTTTGATGCGGACGTATGCGGATTCGATTGAGGATTTTTCGATCATGGCTTTTTCGGTTGCTTGGTTGCTCGGTTGCTTGGTTGCTGAGGTAACTCCACCGAGTAACCCAGCAACTCAGCAACCGGCTTCAAGGAATCAACAACACCTTTCCCGTCGTCCTGCGCGCTTCGAGATCGCGATGCGCCTGCTGCGCGCCGGCGAGGGGGTACTTGTGCGAGATGCGCAGCTTCAACTTGCCCGATGCGATCATCGAGAGCACGGCATCAGCGCGCTGCACGAGCTCCTCGCGGGTGACGATGTAATGCACCAGCGTCGGCCGCGTGAGAAAGAGCGAGCCTTTGCGCGAGAGGATGATCGGATCGAATGGAGGCACCGCGCCGCTCGCGCCGCCGAAGAGGACGAGATAGCCGCGCGGACGCAACACGTCGAGATCCTTGTCGAACGTGCTCTTGCCGACGCCGTCGAACACGACATGCACGCCGCGCCCCTCGGTCAGCCGCTTCGTCTCCGCCTCGAAATCGTGCGTCGAATAGAGGATGACCTCGTCCGCTCCCGCCTCGCGCGCCAGCGCCGCCTTCTCCTCCGAGCCGGCCGTGCCGATCACGCGCGCGCCGATGTTCTTCGCCATCTGCACGAGCAGCAGTCCGACGCCGCCCGCCGCCGCGTGGATCAGCACCGTCTCGCCGGCGCGCAGCGGATAAGTGTCGTGGCAGAGGTAGTGCGCCGTCATCCCCTGCAGCATCGCCGCGGCGGCGTTCTCGAAATCGAGCGAGTCGGGGATGACGACGAGGCGCGAGGCGTCGACCACCGCGAATTCGGCGTAGCTCCCCTGCAGCCCGGTGTACGCCACGCGATCGCCCGGCTTCACCGTCGTCACCGCGTCGCCGGCCGCCTTCACGATTCCCGCCGCTTCCTGCCCTACCGTGAACGGCACCTGAGCCGGATAGCGCCCCTCGCGGAAGTAGACGTCGATGAAGTTCACGCCGATCGCCTTGATCCCGATCAGCGCCTCATTCGCCTTCGGCTCCGGCACCGGCAAATCGACCAGCTCGAGCGCCTCGGGGCCTCCGACCTTGCGAACCTGAATCGCTTTCATCACGCCACCGCCACGACGTCGACTTCGACCAGCACATCGAGCGGCAGCCGCGACACCTCGATCGTCGTGCGCGCCGGATGATCGGCGGTAAAGAAGCGCCCGTACACCGCGTTCATTGCCGCGAAGTCGCCCATGTTCCGCAGATAGACGCCGGAGCGGACGACGTTCTCCAGCCCGCTCCCCGCCGCTTCGAGGATGGCCTTCACGTTCATCAGCGTCCGTTCCGTCTGTGCGGAGACGTCGCCGTCGATCACCTTCTGCGTCGCCGGATCGAGAGCGACCTGGCCGGAGACGAAGACGAAGCCGTTGGCCTTGACGGCCTGGGAAAAAGGACCGATGGAGCCGGGTGCATTGGGAGTGGCGATGATCTTGCGCATGAATCCTCCTGAATGTCCTGTGTCATCCTGAGGCGCGTAGACGCCGAAGGATCCGTAGGTCGAGCGCGACGCGCCTGTGGGATACGGGTCCTTCGCCGTCTACGCGGCTCAGGATGACACTCGAATTCCGAGCCCGAATCTTGACACATAGTTTGGGAAATGGCAAAGTGCCAAATATGCTAACTGTCGAAATGGTGAAGGCGCTGGCCAGCGACAAGCGGCTGCAGATCCTGGCCTGGCTCAAGGACCCGGTGGCGCACTTTCCACCCCAGGTAGACGGCGACCTCGTCAAGGACGGCGTCTGCGGCGTCCTCATCGCCGAGAAGCTCGGCGTCACCCAACCGACGTTGAGCGAGCATTTGAAAGTACTTACGCGCGCCGGCCTCGTCCGCGGCAAACGAATCAAGCAATGGACGTTCTACAAACGCGACGAGAAGCGAATCGCGGAAGTGAAGCGGGCGTTAAAATCGGCCTGGTAAATAAGTGCTGAGTTCTGAGTGCTGAGTGCTGAGTCCAAACCTGCCGGCTCCACTCAGAACTCAGCACTCAGCACTCAGAACTCAAGAATGTTCCACCCCGTCATCCAACGCTGGTTCTCTGAAACCCTCGGCTCCCCCACCACCGTCCAGCAGCGCGGCTGGGAGGCGATCCGCGAGGGGCGGCATACGCTCATCGCCGCGCCGACCGGTTCCGGCAAGACGCTCGCCGCGTTTCTCACCGCGCTCGACGAGCTGTTCGTCGAAAGCCTGCAATCCCCGCTGCCGGATGAAGTGCGCGTGGTCTACGTCTCCCCACTGAAGGCACTCAGCGCCGACATCCACAAGAACCTCGCCGAGCCGCGGCGCGGCATCAAACGCATCGCCGAGGAGCTTGGACTCGGCACGCCGCGCATCACGGCCGCGGTACGCACCGGCGACACGACGCAATCGGAACGCGCGGCGATGCTCCGCAAGCCGCCGCACATCCTCGTCACCACGCCCGAATCGCTCTACCTCCTGCTCACCGCGGAGCGCAGCCGCGAAATGCTCCGCACCGCGCGCACCGTCATCGTCGACGAGATCCATGCCGTCATCGGCACCCGCCGCGGCGCCCACCTCGCCGTCACCCTCGAGCGCCTGCAGCAGGTCGCGCAACGTCCCCTCCTCCGCCTCGGTCTGTCGGCGACCCAGAAGCCGATCGAAGAAGTCGCGAAATACCTCGTCGGAGTCAGGACAGACAAGAGTGTCTGTCCCACACGACGTAGCACAGACACTCCTGTCTGTGCGGTGATCGACGAAGGCCACCGCCGCGCCATGGACCTCGCGATCGAGATCCCGCGCTCGAGTCTCGAGACGGTGATGTCGCACGAGGTCTGGACCGAGTACTACGACCGCCTCACGCAACTGATCCTCGAGCACCGCACGACGCTCGTCTTCGTCAACACGCGCCGCATGGCGGAGCGCGCCGCTCGCCACCTCAGCGAGCGCCTCGGCGAAGAAGCGGTCACCGCACATCACGGCAGCCTGTCGAAGGAAAAACGCCTCGACGCCGAATCGCGATTGAAGAACGGTCAGCTGAAAGCGCTCGTGGCCACGGCCTCGCTGGAGCTCGGCATCGACATCGGCCACGTCGATCTCGTCTGCCAGATCGGCTCGCCGCACCGCATCGCCACGCTGCTGCAGCGCGTCGGCCGCTCCGGCCACACGATCAGCGGATTGCCGAAGGGCCGCGTCTTCCCGATCACGCGCGATGACCTGATCGAATGCGCCGCGCTGCTGCGATCCATCAAGCACGGCGAGCTCGATCGCATCGTGTCGCACGACGCGCCGCTCGACGTCCTCGCGCAGCAGATCGTCGCCGAGACGTCGGGCGCCGATTACGGCGAGGACGAACTGTTCGAGCTGATCCGCCGGGCGTGGCCGTATCGCGATCTCGCGCGCGACGATTTCGATGAAGTGCTGCAGATGGTTGCCGAGGGATACGCGACGAAGCGCGGACGCCGCGGGGCGCTCGTGCATCGCGATGAAGTCAATCGCCGCGTGCGCGGACGGCGCGGCTCACGCATGCTCTCCATCACCTCGGGCGGCGCGATTCCCGAGGTCGCGGATTACAGAGTCGTGCTCGAGCCGGACGACACGTTCGTCGGCACGCTCAACGAAGACTTCGCCATCGAGAGCACGGCGGGCGACATCTTCCAGCTCGGCAACGCCTCGTGGCAGATCACGCAGGTCGGCAGCGGCATCGTGCGCGTGGCCGACGCGAAGGGTGCTCCGCCGACGATCCCGTTCTGGCTCGGCGAGGCGCCGGCGCGCAGCGATGAGCTGTCGCGTGCCGTGAGCGATTTCCGCGACGCCGCGACCTCGAACGAATGGGTCATGGCCGAGACCGGCCTGCCGCCGGAAGCATCGCAGGAGATCGTCAACTACTTGACGGATGCCCGCAACGCCCTCGGCGCGATGCCGACGCAGGACACGGTCGTCCTCGAGCGCTTCTTCGACGAGTCGGGCGGCATGCAGCTCGTCCTCCACGCGCCGTTCGGCAGCCGCATCAACAAGGCGTGGGGCCTCGCGCTCCGCAAACGCTTCTGCCGGCAGTTCAACTTCGAGCTGCAGGCCGCCGCCACCGAGGACGCGATCCTGCTGTCGCTTGGGCCGCAGCACTCGTTCCCGCTCGCCGACGTCTTCCGCTACCTCCATCCGGCCACCGCGCGCGACGTGCTCGTGCAGGCCATGCTCGCCGCGCCGTTCTTCCAGACCCGCTGGCGCTGGAACACCACGATCTCCCTCGCCATCCCGCGCAATCGCGGAGGCAAAAAAGTTCCGCCGCCGCTGCAGCGCGCGATGGCCGACGACCTGATGGCCGCCGTCTTCCCCGATGCCGCCGCGTGTCCCGAGAACCTCCCCGGCGATCGCGAGCTCCCCGATCACCCGCTCGTGAATCAGACGGTGCGCGATTGCCTCGAGGAAGCGATGGACTTCGACGGCTTCGCCCGCGTGCTGACCCGCATCCACGCCGGCGAGATCACCTGCATCGCCCGAGACACGACCGAGCCGTCGCCGCTCTCGCACGAAATCCTCAACGCCCGGCCGTACGCCTTCCTCGATGACGCGCCGCTCGAAGAACGCCGCACGCAGGCCGTCATGACCCGCCGCACGGCGTCAGGCGACCTCGGAAAACTCGACGCCGCGGCGATCGAGCGGGTGCGCGAGGAGGTGCGCCCCGATCCGCGCGATGCGGACGAATTGCACGATGCGCTGCTGACGTTCGGATTTCTCCTCGGGGATGAGATCGATGCGCCGGAGCTGTTCGATGAGCTCGTCGAAACGCGAAGAGCAACTCGTGTCGGTGACATTCACATCGCCGCCGAACGCCTCCCCGAATTGCAGGCCCTGCACACCATCGACACGACGCTCGTCGCGCCGAAGTCGCGCGAGAAGGTCTGGCCGCGCGAGGAAGCGCTCGTCGAACTGATCCGCGCACGGATGCAACTCGTCGGACCGACGACCGCCGCCGCACTCGCCGATTCACTCTCGATCCCCGAATCGGAAGCCGACAACGCGCTGCTCGAGCTCGAATCGGAAGGGGTGGTCCTCCGCGGCTCGTTCGAGTCGCGCGGGCAGGAGTGGTGCGACCGCCGCCTGCTGGCGCGCATTCATCGCTACACGCTCAATCGCCTCCGCGCGGAGATCGAGCCGGTCACGGCGCAGGATTTCATGCGCTTCCTCTTCGCCTGGCAGCACGTCACGCCATCATCGCGTCTCACCGGCATCGACGGCCTGCGCGCGGTGATCGCGCAACTCGACGGATTCGAGATCGCCGCGAACGCGTGGGAGAAGCAGGTCCTCCCGCTGCGCATCGATCGCTACGAGCCGGCGCTGCTCGATCAGCTCTGCTTCAGCGGCGAGATCGGCTGGGCGAAGCTGAACAGCGGAGTCATGCTCTCCTCGCGCCCCTACGCCGCGCCACCGTCCCCGTTATCGGAACGCGCACAACAGGTCGTCAACACATTGACCACCCGCGGCGCCTCGTTCGCGCGCGACCTCAACGACGAAGAAGCGATCGACGAACTGGTCGAAGCAGGCCTCATCACCTGCGACGGTTTCATCACCCGCCGCGCCGGCCGCTGGTCGATGCTCGCACCCGCGGAGCCCGACCTCGACGCGCAGGCCTGGACGCTGCTCCGCCGCTACGGAATCATCTTCCGCCGCCTCCTCACGCGCGAGCCGAATGCCGCGCCGTGGCGCGAGCTGGCGCGCATCTATCGAAGACTCGAGGCGCGCGGCGAGATCCGCGGCGGCCGCTTCGTCACCGGCGTCTCCGGCGAACAATTCGCGCTCCCCGACGCGGTCGAAAAGATGCGCGAGATCCGCAGAACCGCGCCGGATGGCCAGCTCATCGTCATCAGCGCCGCCGACCCCCTCAACCTTGTCGGCATCCTGACCACCGGCGATCGCGTGCGAGCGATTCCCGCCACACGCATCGCCTACCGCGACGGCGCCGCGATCTCGTACATGGAAGGCGACTTCCTCCGTGCAATCGCGGACAGCGACATGGACATCGCCGCCGCGTTGGCGGGCCGCCGCGTCCCGGTGACAAGCGGCTTCGTCGGACGATCCGCGTAAGACGAGCGGGGGAACGACCGGGAGGCCTCCGGCGGGCGGGCCCGGCCCGCGGCGTTCGTCTTCGCGCAAATGTCGATTCGAGCGAGAGGCGCGGCTTCAGGCCAGGCCAACAAACGCAGCGGACCGCGCCCGCCCGCCGGAGGCCCTTCGTCGTCTCTCACGCACGTTTCGCGCGAATCACCAACGCACCGCCCGCGCTGGCCACCGCGATCGCCGCGGCGGCAATCATGTTGACGCGGAACGCGTGCAGGAACGCCTCGTCGATCACGCGTTGGCTGACGCCCGGTGGCGGCTTCGCGGCGGTCAGCTTCGCTGCCTCCTTCGGGCTCAAGCGGCCGGCCAGCTGGTGCGAGAAGATCGTCACCGCGATCGATCCGAAGAGTGCGATGGCCAGCAGTCCCGCCGCACGGGCGATCGTGTTGTTGATGCCCGACGCGGCGCCGGCGTGGCGCTCGTCGTCGATCGACGTCATCACCGTCGTCGTCAATGGCGCGACCGTGATCGACATCCCGATACCGAGCGTGAGGATGCCGGGGAAGAACGTCGTCCAGTACGAGCCGCCGATGCCCGGCAGCGTCATCAGCGCGAAGCCGGTGCCGGCGACGAGAGGGCCGACGATCAGCGGCACGCGCGGACCGATGCGGTCGGCCAGCGCGCCGCTCCATCGGGAAAGCAGCGACATCGTCGCCACGAACGGCAGGAACGCGGCGCCCGCTTTTGCCGGCGAGTAATGCTGCACCTGGATCAGGTTGAACGGCAGGAGGAACGTCGCCGCCGAAAGCGCGCCGTAAAGCAGCAGCGTGAGGATATTTGCGCCGGTGAACGTGCGCGAGCGGAAGAGCGTCAGCGGCACGATCGGCTCCTTCGTGTGGTGCTCCACGAGCACGAACGCGATGAACGCCACCACCGCCACCCCTCCTGCAATCCAGCGGCTCTCGATCAAGCCGTACGTCGCGGCGCCGAGGGCGAGGGTGATGAGTGCTGTACCGGCCCAATCGATCGCGCCGGTCACCGTTCCCTTCAGGCCCGGCACCTTGAACCAGACGATCAGCAGCGTTGCCGCGGCGATCGGCATATTGATGTAGAAGACCGCGCGCCACGACACCGTCTGGACCAGCCAGCCGCCGAGGAGTGGACCGGCGATGATCGCCAGGGAAGTCATCGCCGACCAGGTACCGATCGCTTTTCCGCGCCGCTCCGGCGGGAACGTCGCGGTGATGATCGAGAGGCTTCCCGGCACCAGCAGCGCGGCGCCGATGCCCTGCGCCGCGCGCGCCGCGATCAGCATCGTCGCGCTGTTGGCAAAGCCGCACCACGCCGAGGCCGCGCCGAAGAGCGCGACGCCGGCGGCGAACACCCTGACGCGGCCGATGCGATCGCCGAGCGCGCCGCCGGCGAGCATCAACGAAGAAAGGACGAGCAGGTAGGCATCGACGATCCACTGCGCCTGGCTGACATCCGCCCCGAGGGATTTCTGGAGTACCGGAAGTGCGACGTTGATCACCGTGCTGTCGATGAACGCCATCGCCGACCCGAGGATCGTCGCCGCCAGAATCCAGCCGGCACGGCCGGCGGCGCTGATTGGCCTAGCCTCGGGCACGACTGTCGCCTGTTTGTTCTCTTGTCGCGAGATCTTCTGACGCTCTTTCTTCAAGCCTTCATGACCGCCATGAGCGTCAGATCGTCACTCCGCATGCCACCAGCGTGCCGCTCCACCGCTTCGAGCACATTCGAGGCAACCATTCTGGCCGATCCGCGCGCCAATGTGCGAAGCGCGCGCTCGATGCCGTGGCGGCCGAACTCGTCGTCATCGTCATCCGGCGGCGTCGCTTCCGTCACTCCATCCGTGTAGAGCAGCAGATAGTCGCCCGATGAAAGCGTCAGCGTCGCCGACTGCCAGGCCGGCGAGTTGAGCACGCCGACGACCGGACCGGTCGACGGAATCGGATCGAGGCGGCCGTCCGTGCGGACGATCAGCGGCGGGCAATGGCCGGCGTTCACGATGCGCAGCGTGCCATCGTCCTGCAGCCAGCCGATCACCATCGTCGCGAAGCGATTGCGCGGGAGGAGCGGGCGGAGGAACGTGTGAAGGCGTTGCACCGTCGTCGCCGGATCGCAGCCGGTGCGCGCGCACGATGCCACGCGATGCTCCAGCTCCTCCTGAATCATCGCCATCACCAGCGCCGCCGGCAGGCCCTTGCCGGCCACGTCGCCGATCGCAAACCAGAGGCGGTCGTGCATCCGGTGCGTGAACCAGAAATCGCCGGTGAACGTGCGGGCCGGGAGGGAGATGGCGTGGACGTCAACGGAGACAGCAGACAGCAGACCGCTGACAGCAGGCCTGGTTGTCGGCGCCTGCTGTCTGCTGTCCGCTGTCTGCTGTCTGACAACGGCGCTCATGCCGCCACCGGCTGACAGATTCTGCACGGGCGGTAGCCATGCTCCAGTGCGTCGTCCGCGTCGCGGAACGGCACGCGGTTCGTCTCGCCGATCCGGCTCGCGCCGTGGCAGGTCGGGAAGCAGAAGACATGCGTCGTGCGCGAGCCGATGTAGCGGATGTGCTCACGCGCCAGGCGCTCGAGCTCCTCCACGTCGACCCCTTCACGCTCCAGCAGCGAGCGCTTCATCGCGCTGCCGAACGCGTAGTTGCCGATGCCGCCGGCCGACGGCACGACGCGATGGCAGGGGACGACGAACGGCACGACGTTGCGGGCGATGATGTTCGCCACGGCGCGGACGGCGCGCGGACGGCCGACCTGGCGCGCCACCCAGGCGTAGGTCCGCACCTGGCCGCGCGGGATGCGGGTCAGCATCTGCAGCACGTCGTGCTCGAGATCGTTCGCCGATTCGAGATCGACCTTCGGAGCATCGACGCCCGTCCCTTCCAGCGCGGAGTCGACCTGCCTGCGCAGCGCGTTCGGGATCGGCGCCTCGCAGAGCGCGCGGCCGTAGCGCTTCGCGTAGCGGGTCCGCAGCTCGTCGAGCGAATCGGCCGTGATCATCCGCAGGCGGTCCTTCGTGAAGGCCACCCAGACGTCGCCGACACGGTCGAAGGAATCGGAGCAGGCGTCGAGGCAGGAGCTGGACGGGACGATGGTCAACTTCTTGACGATATCCGCCAGCTCGCCGACGTCGGATTGCGAGGCGTTGCAGCTGCGGCACGTCTTGAGGTGACCCTCCACCGCCGTCTGCTCGATCGGCGGCAGCTCGCTGGTCCGGAAAGCATCGATTCGGGTCAACACGTTTCTACATTGCATACGCCACCCCCTTCTGCTCCAGTGCATCCCTGAGCAACTTCAGCGACCGGAACACTTTCCCGCGGAGCGCGGCCTCGGAAGTCCCAACGGTTTTCGCGATCTCCGCATACGACATCTCTTCCATGAAGCGCAGCACGATCAGCTCGCGCGCGTCGACCGGCAGGAGCGACATCGCGCGGCGCAGCAGCTCGATCTCTTCCTTCCGCTCCAGCTCCGAGCCCTCGAGGTGGACGAACGGCCCGAGGCGGCCGTCGTCGAACGACTCGAGCGGTTGCTCCAGCGCGCTCCGTTTGGAGCGGCGCTTGTTGAGGCAGAGATTGCGCACGGTGCGGAAGAGCCAGGGCCGGAGCATCAACGCGGCGACGCGTGGCTCGTCGTACTGGCGGGTCAGCGCGCGGTGGGCGCGCATCATCGCGTCCTGCACCACTTCCTGGGCGTCGAACGCGTTCTGCAGGATGCCGTGCGCGTAGTTGAAGAGCGGCTTCTCGAATCGCTCGATCAACCGCTCGAACGCCCCCGCCTCGCAGCGATGCACCGCCAGCGCGAGATTGTCGGGCCCCTCTTCGGATGTCCGGCTGGCGACCTCGCCGCCCGTCCACGAGTTCTTCATGCTGCTAACAACACGGGGTGCGGCGGTTTCGTTCGGACTGTTTGCCGTTTCGTGCCGGGCGGCGCCGGCGGCTGGAGGACCGCGAGGCCAATAGATAAAGGATGGCGATGTCGGCGACGAAGCAGGCGAAGCCGCCGAGAAGCACGAGCAGCGACTCTACAAATCGTGGATCTTTTTTCCCTCGGATAGGCATTTTAAGTGACAAACAACATGAGAAGTATACCCCCGTATATCGTTCGACAGAAACCCCCCATGCCCGACACGGAAATCGATAGTTTCGAGCCTGCATGGGGCAACGCGGCTTTGATATCCGGGCGCTCGCGAGAACGATCAATCGCCGCCGCGAGGAGTTCAACCAGCGCCATCCCGAGCGCCCCGTTGCGATCACACCGGTAATGTCGCGCATCCTGGAGAACGACGACGATTACATCCCGTATCGATCGCGCACATCCGGCAGCAAGCGGCGCCCGCCGGCCATCAATCCGGCCATTTCGACGGTGATCGAGATCGCCGCCTCCCTCGAAACGACCGTCGGCGACCTCCTGGGCGAGCCGGCGTACCGGGTCACGATCGCCGACCGGCGCCGGCTGCGGGAGTTCGTCCGCTACCTCATCGCCCTCTTCGAGCTCGACTCGCGCGAGTTGTGAGGCCATCCACCCGGCAGGGCCTGGTCGAAGGCGTCTCGGCCGTTCTGCTATCCTGACCGCCGGAAGCGAAGACTCACTTATGAGCAGCGACCGGTCAGCGCAGAACGTCGACGACTACGCAGGCTGCCGATGCTTCGTGTCGTCGACCGGTCTCTCCGGCATAACGTTGGGCATCGACGGGCAACATGCGGGAGTGCTGTACGACTTTTTCGCTTCGCCATACGAGGACATTCGAGCTGTATACAATCTGATGGAATGGGCGCTGGAGCAAGGTGCCTATCAATTAACAATCTATTCGAGCTCTTTCCTGGCGTCCTTCTTCGAGCAATTCGGATTCGAGGCCGTGAGCATATTGGACCGGCGCGGTGCGCCGCCGAACTGGATTCCGGACGCTTGCAGAGCAGCATTCCATCCGATTGAATGCCCTGACTTCGTGTTTATGGCCAGGAAGATCTACGAGACATCACCAGCCGTAAGCTCCTGGATGTCGAGGGTTCAAGAACTGCCGGCAGCGAGTAGTCGTCTCGACGGGCGGCAAGGACCTTGCGCAAATTGCGCAGCGCCCATCGCGAGTGAGACCTGGTTCGATCTCTTCGGTGGTTATCAGTGCGGACACTGCGGGTTCATCTACGTCTGCGGAGCGCTCACCATGGGCATTCCGCGACTCGGCTAGACACTGGATTGCCGCCGCCCAGCTCGCCGTAGAAGCGACTCCCGGTGCGCTGGCGCTTTTCCTCGCATCTTGCGAAACGCCGGGCTGGCACGACGGCCAACATACGCAACGTGGCGATCGAGAGTGGCAACATTCGAACGCCGCGGATGTTTCTATCAATCTGTTCAACGATCAACATCTGATCGTTACCGTCACCAATTCGCGAATGAACAATACCGGCGACACGTCGAAGGAACGCGAGGCCCGAGCCGCGGCGATTGTTGCCATGCGGACGTTTCACGCACTTCAGAGTATTCGGGTCAATTTCGTCCGTCATCGAGGTGGTTTCGGGATCAACTTCACCGCGAGTGTCGCCGGTTATTCGTTTTCTGCTGATGAACTGAAAGCAACCGGCAAGTCGTAAGTCGTTGGCCCATTGCATTCGGATCGGTTAGGCAGGACGTGGCGAGCACTGGCGCGATCCCTGTCCCGCCCACTCCCCCGCGTGGCGACGCTGCTACACTGAATAAACGATGCAAGTCATCCTGCAGGGGAGCCTGCGGCACTTCCCGCCGGCGGAACTGCTGCGCTTTCTGGGCGGCGGGAAGCACGGGGGGACGCTCGAGCTGCAGTCGGCCGATGGCGCCCGCGCTCGGCTCTTCCTGCACGACGGGGCGATCGTCTTCGGGGAATCGGCGAACGCTCCCGATCTCGTCAGCGTCGTCGCCGCAGCTCTCGGCCTGGACGGAGCGTTCGTCTTCGTCGATGCGGTGGTGCTGCCGGACGGCGTGACGCCGCATCCGGCCGACGTGGAGAAGATGATCGTGGCGGCCGAGGAGCAGCTCGCAAGGGCGAACAGCTTCCCCGACGCGACGATCTTCCGCGTCAACGCCGACAAGGCGCAGGTGACGATGTCGGGCGACGAGTTCAAGATCGTCCTGCGTATCGGCCTCGGGAAGAAATTCGGCGAGCTGGTTCCGGACAGCGGCAAGTCGCGCCAGGAGCTGACGGCGCTCCTCCGTTCGATGGAAGAGCGCGGCCTGCTGCTGCGCGAGGAGTCGAAGCCGCCGGAGCCGGTGGCCGAGCAGACGGTGCTGGTCTCGAAGCGGCGCATGGCTTCGCTCACCGGCGACAACGGCGACATCCAGCCGCTCCTCGAAGACCTCTACACGATCGGGCGCGATCCGGCGACGAACAACATCGTCATGACCGACGCCAGCATCTCCACGCATCACGCCCGCATCACGCGCGCCGGCGACAGCTTCACGGTGGAAGACCTCGGCAGCCGTAACGGCACCTTCGTCAACGGCGAGAAGATCTCCGCACCGACCGCGCTGGCCGACAACGACGTGATCCGCTTCGGACGGATGATCTTCATCTTCAACCTCGCGCGCGAGGTGCGGCCGGGTGAGACGACCGAGCGCGAAATGAGCCGCAAATGAGACATCATCCCGAGCCTCTCGACTCCGCTCGAGGTGAACTGCGTTCCTGCCGGATTTTCGCTCGTGGCACAAGCCCCTCATCCGCCTGCGGCACCTTCTCCCCGCTCGTCGCGGGGAGAAGGGCAACAAGGCACGTGCCTCGCGAAATCTGGTTTGTTGCCCCTCGCCCCGCTTGCGGGGAGAGGGTGCCGCAGGCGGGTGAGGGGCCGTGCCACGAGCGACGCTCTTCCCTCAGGCAGGGTTTCTTGCCCTCAGTCGCCGCGCCTGCGAGGCCCAGGCTCGGGATGACGGAACCACAACGCTGATGGACACCCTCGACCTGCTGATCGTCGGCGCGGGCCCGGCCGGTCTCGCGACCGCGTCGCATGCGCAGACGAACGGCCTCTCGTACGTCCTGCTGGAGCGGAGCGCGCACCTGGCGGACACGATCTTCAACTACCAGGCGCGGAAGTTCGTCATGGCGGAGCCGGTGATGATTCCGGCGCGCGGCAACGTGCCGTTCGACGCCGGCTCGCGCGAGTCGATCCTCGACGCCTGGTTGCGCCACGTCAATGAACGGAAGCTCAACGTCGTCTTCGGCGCCGAGGTGAAGTCGCTGAAGAAAGAGGGCGAAGTCTTCGTCGTCAATGACCAGTACCGCGCGAAGAACGTGGTGCTGGCGATGGGAACGCAGGGCAATCCGCGCAAGCTCGGCGTGCCGGGCGACGACTCGGCGCACGTGCTCTATCGCCTGAACGATCCGGCGGAGCATCAGGACCAGGACATCATCGTGGTCGGCGCCGGCGACTCGGCTCTGGAGATCGCTATCGCGTTGTCGGATGAGAACCGCGTGACGCTCATCGTCCGCGGCGCGGAGATCACGCGCGCGAACGAGATCCTGACGAAAGAAGTGCTGGCCCGCCAGACGCGCGGACAGATGACGGTCCATTACAGCTCGAGCGTGAAGCACGTCTACGCCGGCTACGCCGACCTGAGCGTGCGCGGCGAGCTGACGCGCGTCCCCGCGGAGCTGATCTTCCTCAAGCTCGGCGCCGACGCGCCGCGCAAGTTCTTCGAATCGATCGGCATCAAGTACAGCGGCGCGCGCGCGCTTCTCTCCGACGTGCACGAATCGGCGGTGCAGGGACTCTTCCTGATCGGCGCGGCGAGCGGCCGCGATCTGATCAAGCTCGGCATGAATCAGGGCTACGAGGTCGTGGAGTACCTGATGGGGCGCGACGTCGAGCCGGCGGACGAGTCGGTGCTGAAGGAGCGGCTGCCGTTCTGGCAGGGCACTGTCCGCGAACGGATCGCCGCGATCCGCGCCCGCATCCCGCTCCTGGCCGCCGCGGACGAACAGCAGCTGCGCGACACGTTCCTCTCGGCGCGCGTCCGCGAGTATCGCGACGGCGAAACGATCATCCGCCAGAACGACTACACGAACGACTTCCTGATCATCGCCACGGGCCGTGTGGAGTTGTGGAAACGGCCGGAGCAATCGGCGAACGACGTGCGCGTGGCGGAGCTGACCGCGGGCAATTTCTTCGGCGAGATGAGCCTGATCTCGGGCCGCCGCCGCACCGCGACGGCGAAGGCGATCGGACCGACGCGATTGATCGAGATCCCGCGCAAGGCGATCCTGAAGATGCTCGCCTCGGCGCCGCGCGCGAAGCAGCTGGTCGATCAAGCGTTTCTGCTCCGCGCGTTCGGCGGCTATCTCTTCCCGAACATCCCCGAGGCGCAGCTGGGCGAGCTCGTCGACCGCTCGACGGTGCAGACCCTCGGCAAGGACGCCGTGGTCTTCGCGGAAGGTGATCCGGGCGACGCCTTCTACCTGATCCGCAACGGCATGGTGAAGATCGCGAAGAAGTCAGGCGACAAAGAGGTCGTGCTGTCGTACCTCGTCGCGGGCAACTTCTTCGGCGAGGCGGCGCTCTTCTCCGAATCGCTGCGCACCGCGACGGTGACGACGATCTTCCCTTCCGATCTGATCAAGCTGTCGAAGCACGACTTCGAGCGCTTCCTCCACGCGCATCCGGAGCTGCGCGAGGCGCCGAAGCGGAAGCTCGACGAGCGGCGCATCGCTGGCTTCATGGCCGAGGCCACGCCGGGATCGGGGAACATCCTGGCCGATCTGATTCGGGAGGAAGTGGTGATGGGGACGCAGACGCTGCTCATCGACGAGCATCGCTGCATCCGCTGCAACAACTGCATCAGCGCCTGCGAGGGCGTACACGACGACGGACACGCGCGGCTCTCGCTGACCGGCATCAAGCTCTACAACCTGCTGGCGCCGAATTCGTGCTGGCAGTGCGAGAACCCGCTCTGCATGCTCGACTGCCCGCCCGACGCCATCGCCCGCGATCCGCGGGGCGAGGTGTACATCAAGAGCAACTGCATCGGCTGCGGCAACTGCGAGCGCAACTGCCCCTACGACAACATCTTCATGGTGCACGAGGAGCCGTCGCACTCGATCTTCGGCTGGGTGAAGTCGCTCTTCACGAAGGCGAAGGACGACGTGGAACGGACGGTGGCCGTGAAGTGCGATCTCTGCCGCGGCATCAAGGGCGGCCCGGCGTGCGTGCGCTCCTGCCCCACCGGGGCGGCGATCCGGTTGACGCCGGAGGAGTATCGGGAGACGTTGGAGGAGCTGGTGATCTCGCGCGGAGAACGATGAATGCCGATCGCACGCAGCGGAATCGCCTGGCGAAGGATCTTCATCGTCCTTCTCATCGCCATCACCGCCACCTATTTCTACTCCTCCTCGAAAGAGTTCCCGCACGGCGGCTCGACGCTCGGCCTGGCGTACGGCACGATCGGTTACGCGCTGATCCTGCTGCTCGCCTTCTTCGGCATCCGTAAGCGCTGGTACCGTTCGCGCTTCGGGACGCTGGAGCAGTGGCTGCAGTCGCACATCTACCTCGGCGTGCTGACGCTGGTGATCCTGCTGTTCCACACCGGCGGGCGGTTCAACGACAAGATCGCGATCGCGACGCTGATCCTCGTAGCCATCGTGGTCTTCAGCGGGATCTTCGGCGCGATTCTTTACGTGACGGTTCCGCGGCTGCTGACCGAGGTGGAGAGCGAGCTGACCGTCGTCGAGATCTCGGAGCAGCTCAATCAGCTCGCCAAACAGATGGCGCGCATCGCGTCGGGACAGAGCGACGCGTTCCAGCGGATCTACAACTATCTGATCGAAGAGTCGAAGCCGGGATGGCTCGGCGGATGGGGTCTCCTGATCTCGCGACTCGCGCGGCGGAAAGCGAAGACCTCGGCCGAGCTTCCGAAGCTGCTGACGCTCGTGCCGGCCGATGAAGAAGCGGAGCTGCGGCAGCTGCTGGTCGTGTCGCGGCAGCGGAAAGAGCTGCTGATCCGGATGCTCTATCAGCAGCGCTACAAGAACATCCTCGAGGCCTGGCTCTACATCCACATCCCGTTCACCATCGCGCTGCTGATCTTCGCCATCGTGCACATCGCGGCCGTCTTCTACTTCCGGAGGATCGTGATCTGAGCTTTCTGCTGCAGCGGGTCGCCGCCGGTGGACTGACGCTGGCCGAGGTGCCGGGCGATGTGCTGAGCATCGGGCGCGGAACGCGCGCGGTGCTGCGCTCCGAAAATCCGGCGGTCTCGCTCGATCACGCGACGATCACCCGCGATGAAGGCGGCTACACGATCACCGATCTCGGGAGCATCACCGGCACGTACGTCAACGGGCGCCCTGTGGAGTCGATGCGGCTGGCGAAGACGGACGTGGTCGAGATCGGCGATCTGCGGCTCGAAGTGCAATCGGCCGATCCGCGGCAGCCGCTGATCCTGCGCGTGGCGAAGAGCAACGTGCAGAGCAGCGACTTCGAGGATGAAGCGGCGCCGGCCGCCGCGAAGCCGGGCGTCGGATCGCTGCGCGCGCCGAAGATCGATTACGCGTCGGAGTATCGATTGCAGCGTCCGTATCTGACGAAGCTCGCAGTGACGGCGGCGCTGGCGATCTTCTGCATCGGCGTCATCGGCGAGATCACGAAGCCGCAGCAGCAGAAGGTGTTCGCGCCGGGCGGCGTGTCGTCGGCGCATGCGCGCTTCCGCGATCCGAAGGGCGAGCCGCTGGCGAACGATTGCCAGATGTGCCACGAGCCGTTCCTCGGCGTGACGGATTCGCGCTGCGAGGGATGCCACGGCTCCATGGTGCACGCGAAGAATCAGGATTCGCCGCCGCCGTGCACCGAGTGTCACGCCGAGCATCGCGGGCAGGGACGCCTGGCCGTCATCTCCGACAAGATCTGCGTCGACTGCCACGGCAACATCGCGGCGCACATGCGGCAGGCGAAGAACGTGGCGAACGTCGTGGCGTTCGGCGCGGATCATCCCGAGTTCACCTATCCGCCTGACAACGACACGGTGCGCTTCAATCACAGGCTGCATCTGAAGAAGGGGGGCCTCTTCAACGCGCAGGGGATGCGCGAAGAGATCACCTGCACGTTCTGCCACGGCATGTTCGACACGCGCGGCCGGGTCGATCCGACGCCGGTGAAGTTCGTCGAGGCGTGCCAGCACTGCCACCGCCTGACGTTCGATCCGCGCTTCCCCGACATCGAGGTGCCGCACGGCGGCGATCCGGGGAACGCGTACGGATTCATCCTCGCCACCTACGCAGGGAATCGCGACATCATCGGCAAGTCACCTGAGGAGCTGCGGCGGATTCTGACGCAGCGGCGGCAGACCACGTCCGACGATCGGGCGCTGCTCGACGCCGAGCAGGTGATCAAGGTCAAGTGCGGGCTCTGTCACGAGATCCGCCGCGGCGCGGGGGGACGTCCGGTGGCGACGCCGCCGGTGATTCCGGCGCGCTGGCTGGAGGCGAAGTTCTCGCACGGTCCGCATCGCACGCTGTCGTGCGACGAATGTCACGCGCAGGCGGTGAACAGCACGAAGACGAGCGACGTGCTGATGCCGGAGCGAAAAGCATGCGTCGGCTGTCACGCCGAGCGATCGAGCACGATTCTGGCAAGCACGCGGAGCAGAACGAACAACTGCGTGCTCTGCCACGAGTATCATGTCCATTCAGCGACTTCGTTACCCAGGTTCTCTCCTCGAGGCGGAATTACTCGTGCGGATGTGGGAGGCGGTTCCGGGATGCTCCTATCGATTCTCTTTGCGGCCGCGGTGATCCTGCTGCTGGTCGTCTTCGTGCCGGTCGGTATCGCGCTGTATCAGAGGATGCGCGGCGCATCGCGCCAGGATCGCGCCCCGAACCGTTCGACCGAGCCGATTCCGCCGCTGCCTCCCGCGCCGACGTCGCGAGTCCCGGCCATTACACCGGACCGTGTAGGACAGGCGCCCCCGCCTGTCCCCCCACCAGAAGACAGGCGAGGGCGCCCGTCCCACACAGACAAAGACACGCCCCAGGTTGGAGCGAAGGTCGCGTCGACGCGCCTCATCACCCCCGAGGAAGTGCCGGGACATCAGGCCACGGAAGCGATGGTCTGGTTCGGCATGCTCCGCTGCACTGCCGGAAAACTGGAAGGGCAGACGTTCGTCGTCGAAGAGGATGGCCTCTACATCGGACGCGATCCAACGCTCTCGAAGATCGTCGTCGACGACTCGCGCGTGTCGAAGCGCCACGTGCGCATCATCCCGCGCGACGGCAAGGTGTGGGCGATCGATCAAAGCTCGACCAACGGCACGTTCGTCGTGAGCGCGGCGGGCCGCGAGCGGATCACGGAACATCAGCTGAAGCGCGGAGAATCGATTGTTCTCGCCGATGAAGCAGCGACGTTCATTTATCAGATCTGAGGCAGCCAGGGGCCGCCCCTCATCCGCCTGCGGCACCTTCTCCCCGCCGAGCGGGGAGAAGGCCGACAAAGCTCGCGCAGCGCAAGCCTTGTTGCCCCTCGCCCCGCTTGCGGGGAGAGGGTGCCGAAGGCGGGTGAGGGGCGCACTCGCGCTGCTCCTCCTCGCAGCAACGTCTCTTCTAGGCGCGGAGCGCCGGCGCACGATCGCACCGCTGCCGGATGCGACCTGTCCGATCGCGCCCGCGGTCTGCACCGAAGGGGGCGCCGGGTTCGCGCCGCTCGCGCCGGCCGAGGTGACGAACATCGTGAACGCGGCGGCGGCGGCGCTCGACGTCAACACCGCCACCATCGCCGTCGTCGACCGGACCGGACGTCCGCTCGCGCTCTTCCGCCAGACCGCCGCCAATCCGGCCAATGACGATCAGGCCATCGGCGTCGCGCGCACCGCCGCGTTCTTCAGTCACAACATGGCGCCGCTCTCGTCGCGCACCGTGCGCTTCATCAGCGGCATTCACTTCCCGCCCGGCATCGACGACGCGTCGAACGCGGCGCTATACGGCATCGAGAACACGAACCGCGGCTGCAGCTTCAACGTGACGTTCAACGCCGGCAAGTGCATCGATCCGGCGACGTCGGTGAGCGGCGGGCCGGGACCGGGCATCATCACCGGCAAGATTCAACCGAACGATTCCGATCCAGCGAGCGTGAACGCGGGCGGCATCCCGATCTATCGCGACGGGAAGCTCGTCGGCGGCATCGGTGTCGTCGGCATCGCGGGAGATCCGCAGCTCGCGGAGTTCGCCGCGGTGAGCGGCTCGCTCGCCGGCTTCCTCCCCGTGCCGGTGTTCCCGCTGCCGTTCCCCGGCAACGTCTTCATCGACGGGATCCGCCTGCCGTTCGTCGGTCCCGACATCAAGATCACTTCTTCAGGCCTCGAGCGATTGAACGGAACGCACGCGGGCAACACGAGCGGCTCGTTCATCATCACGCCGCAGGCGGGAACATGCGCGCCGAACGAATATCTCGTCGGACCGAAAGCCGGCACGATCTCAGCTGCTGACGTCGATGCAATCGTGCAGCGCGCGATCGCGAAAGCGAAGCGGACGCGCGGCGCGATCCGGCTTCCACTGAACAGCTACGCGCGGATGGTGATCGCCGTCGCCGATCTCGACGGCTCGATCCTCGCCATCTACCGCATGCCCGACGCGACGGTCTTCTCGATCGACGTCGCGGTAGCGAAGGCGCGCAACGTCATCTACTTCAGCACCAACACTACCGACCTGCCGGGCATCGCCGCCGGAACCGCGGTGACGAACCGGACGATCGGCTTCGGCGCACAGCCGCTCTTTCCGCCCGGCATCAGCTCGAATGCGTTCGACGTCCGCACCGGTCCGTTCTATGCGCTCTTCCTGAAAGATCTCGCGAACCCCTGCACGCAGGGCTCGCAAACGCCGAACGCGAATCAGAACGGCATCGTCTTCTTCCCCGGCGCCTCGCCGCTCTACGCCAACGGCAAGCTCGCCGGCGGCCTCGGCGTCAGCGGCGACGGCGTGGAGCAGGATGACTACGTGACCGTCGCCGGCGCGGGACCGTTCCTGCCACCCGAATCATCGTGGGCCGACCGTATCAAGATCGACGGCGTGCGGCTGCCGATGTTCAAGTACCCACGCCATCCGGAAGGTGTGACGGAGTGTGATGGTGGGCCATGCAGTTGAGCAACCATCGTCCTTCTCCCCCGCGCACGGGGGAGAAGGTGCCGCAGGCGGATGAGGGGGCCTTCCTCGCGTATGGCACGTCCCCTCACCCGCCTGCGGCACCCTCTCCCCGCCGGGCGGGGAGAGGGACGATAGGAATCGCCATCGCGCTGCTGCTCGCCGTGCCGCTCTTCGCGACAACCATCACCATCAACGACGCTAACCCCGTCTTCGTCACCCAGGTCCCGTACGAAATCCACGGCACGACCGACGCCGCTCCCGGCACGCCGGTCGCGGTCACGGTGGGCGACTGGCGCGGGACGACGGTCGTGGCGAGCAACGGCGAATGGCGCGTCGTGCTCACCGAGCCGCACACGACCGGCACCTACACGCTGAACGTCAGCATCGGCGACGCGCAGACCTCGGAGCTCCTACGTATTCAGCTCAACGACCGGCTGCAACGGCAATCGCCGTTCGGCGAGCCCGCTCCGAAATTCGGCACGCCGGAACAGCTCTCCACCGTCGCGGGCGACGTGATGACCGACCGCTGGCGCATCGTGCCGCCGCCGTACGAGCTCGATGAGCACTCGCGCGGCAAGCTCGATCCGTACAACAAGAACATCTACAAGGGCGACTATCCGATCCGCGGCAAGGACACGTTCCTCGTGCTCACCGGCATCAGCGACACGCTCGCCGAATCGCGCACGCTGCCGACGCCGTCGGGCGTGAGTGCCGTCCATCCGGCGAGTCTGCCGTTCTTCGGCAACGACGATCAGAACGTCTTCGCCCAGAACTTCATCGTCACCGCCGACGCGTACCAGGGCGACACGACGTTCCAGCCGATCCGGCAGCGGATCCGCGCCACGCTGATCGCGAACATCACCCATCTCGCGGTCGAAGAGAACGGCATCGTCAAGCCGGATGTCCGGCGCGGCACGAGCCGCACGACGGAGCACGTCTCGCTGCAGGAGCTCTTCTACGAGCGGAAGCTGCGCGATCTCTCGCCGAGCTACGACTTCGCCTCGATCCGCATCGGCGAGCAGCCGTTCTCCAGCGACTTCCGCGGCTTCGTCTTCAGCGACACGAACGTCGGCGCGCGCCTCTTCGGCAACTACGCCTCGAACCGCTGGCAGTACAACCTGGCGATCTTCGACCGGCTGGAGAAGGACACGAACAGCGGCCTCAATACGCTGGCCGATTTCCGCGGCCAGCAGGTCGCGGTGGCGAACGTCTACAAGCAGGACTTCCTCGTCCCCGGCTACACGCAGCAGGTCTCGATCCACTTCGTGCACGACGACGGCGGGCTGCACTACGACCGCAACGGAATCCTCGTCCGCCCCGCGCCGGTCGGCGATTTTCAGCGCCACACGGTCCGCGCCACCTACCTCGGCGAAGCGGGACTGGGGCACGCGGGGCACTTCAACATCGATCAGGCGGTCTACGTCGTGTTCGGGCGCGACAGCCACAATCCGATCGCCGCGCGCTCGACTGAGATTCGCGCCGGCATGGCGGCCGCCGAGGTGTCGATCGATCGCGATTGGATCCGCCCGCGGCTTGGGTTCTTCTACGCGAGCGGGGACAAGAACCCGCGCGATGGGGATGCGCGCGGCTTCGACTCCATCTTCGACGCTCCGAACTTCGCGGGCGGCGGATTCAGTTTCCTCAACCGGATGGGCATCCGTCTCGCCGGCAGCGGCGTCGTCCTCATCGACCGCGGCTCCCTCCTTCCGTCACTCCGGAGCAGCAAGGAGGAGGGACAACCGAACTACATCAATCCGGGACTCCGCCTGATCACCGCAGGCGTCGATCTCGACATCACGCCGCGACTGAAGACGATCTTCACGATCAACCATGCGCAGTTCGACGCCGTCGAGCCGCTCGAAGCGATCCTTTTCCAGGGCGGCATCCATCGCGACCTCGGCACCGACGTGAGCATCGGCGCGCGCTTCCGGCCGTTCCTCAGCAACAACTGGATCATCTCCGGCGGCCTCGCCGCCTTCCGCCCCGGGCAGGGTTTCAAGGACATCTACGAAGATCCGGGGACTCTGTATCACCTGTTTACGAATGTGACTTTGCAGTTCTGAGTGCTGAGTTCTGAGTTCTGAGTGTTGAGTTCTGAGTTCTGAGTGCTGAGTTCTGAGTTCTGAGTATGAATGATCTGACAATGAACACACTGCGAGTATTGATCGTGCTGGCGCTCTCAGCACTCAGCACTCAGCACTCAGCACTTGCCTCGGCGAGCGAATGCGAGCGTTGCCACAAATCGATCGAGCCGATGCACGCCTCGAACGCCGTGAAGCTCGCGTGTGTCGATTGCCACGGCGGCAACGCCACCGCAACGGAAAAGAACGACGCGCACGTGAAGCCCCTCCATCCCGAGCTCTGGAAAACCTCCGCGAATCCGGAGCGGACTTACACCGCGCTCCTGCCCGAATCGCCGGAGTTCGTGAAGTTCGTCAACCCGGGCGATCTGCGCGTCGCCGCGGAGACCTGCGGCAGATGCCACGCGAGCGAAGCGAACGCCGTCCCGCGCAGCACGATGACGACGAGCGCGGTCTTCTGGGCGGCTGCCGGTTACGCGAACGGCATCCTCAGCACGAAGCACGCGATCCTCGGTGAGAGCTACGACCGCAACGGCAATCCGCAGTCGGTCAAGCCGGCCACGCCTCCGACCTTCGATCAGATCGCGAAGGGCGCGCTCTCGCTGCTCATCCCTCTGCCGCGCTGGGAGATCGTGCAGCCGGGCGAGTACTTCCGCGCGTTCGAGCGGGGCGGCATCGCGAACAACACGATCCCGCCGGAGATCGGCAATCCTCGGAGTGACGATGATGCGGGGCGTCCCGATATTCGACTCGGTAATCGCGGACGCGGCACCGGCTCGCGCATCTCGCCGGGCCTCATCAACATCCACAAGACGCGGCTCAACGATCCGCACCTTTCGTTCCTCGGCACGAACGATCATCCGGGCGATTACCGCTCCAGCGGCTGCAGCGGATGCCACGTCGTCTACGCGAACGATCGCGATCCGCTGCACTCCGGCTCGTACGCTGCCGCGGGCAACACCGGCCTGTCGCAAACGATCGATCCGACCATTCCGAAGAACGAGCGCGGACATCCGATCCGCCATCAGTTCACGCGCGCCGTGCCGACCAGCCAGTGCATGAGCTGCCACATGCATCAGCCGAACTCGTTCCTCAACACCTATCTCGGCTACACGATGTGGGACTACGAAACGGATGCCTCGCTGATGTGGCCGAAGATGCAGCGCTATCCGACCGAGGCGGAGAAGCGGGCGAGCCTCGACCGCAATCCGGAAGGGGCGGCGGTGCGCGGACTCTGGAGCGACGAGAGCTTCCTCGACAACGTCTCGTCGCTGAACGTACAGGCGAAGAACACGCAGTTCGCCGACTACCACGGCCACGGCTGGAACTTCATGGCCGTCTTCAAGCGCGACCGCCACGGCAACCTGCTCGATTCGGACGGCGGCAAGGTCGCGTTCGACGATCCCGACAAATTCAAGAAGGCCGTGCACCTGCAGGACATCCACCTCGAGAAAGGGATGCACTGCTCCGATTGCCACTTCTCGCAGGACGAGCATGGCAACGGCCAGATCTACGGCGAGTACGGCAACAACATCGAGATCGAATGCCAGGACTGCCACGGCTCGGTCAATGCGTACACGAACCTGAAGACCTCGGGTCCCGCGGCGCCGGCGGGCGGCACCGATCTCTCGATGGGAACGACGCCGTTTGGCCGCCGGCGCTTCGCCTGGATCAACGGCATCCTCTATCAACGCTCGATGGTCTCGGCCGACCTGCAGTGGGAAGTGATCCAGGTGAAGGACACCGTCACGCCGGGCAGCGCGCGCTACAACGAGCGGTCAGCGAACGCGAAGCTGCTCAAGAGCTCGCGCGGCGGATACGCGCACGGCGACGAGAAGATGACCTGCTACGCCTGCCACACGTCGTGGATGACGTCGTGCAGCGGCTGCCATCTCCCGCAGGAGCAGAACGCGAAGACGGAGATGCATCACTACGAAGGGACGGAAACGCGGAACTACGCGTCGTACAACCCGCAGGTCATCCGCACCGACGTCTTCATGCTCGGCGTGAACAGTCCGATCAAAGGCGGCAAGCTCGCGCCGGTCCGCTCGTCGAGCGCGCTGGTCCTCAGCTCGACGAATCAGCTCCGCGACCGGATCTATATCCAGCAACCGCCGATCTCCTCCCCCGGCTTCAGCAGCCAGGCGTTCAACCCGCACGTGCCGCACACGGTGCGCGCGAAAGAGACGCAGGCATGTTCGAGCTGCCACATCTCGCAGGCCAACGACAACAACGCGTGGCTCGCGCAGCTGATGCTCCAGGGCACAGACTTCGTGAATCTCCTCGGCCGCTACGCCTACGTCGCGGAAGGGGACAAGGGATTCGAAGCAGTGGCGGTGACGGAGTGGGACGAGCCGCAGGCGGTCATCGGCTCGTCGCTGCACAAGATCGTCTATCCCGATTACTTCGCCGCGCACGAGAAGAGTGGCCAGGAGCTGCAGATCGCGCATCACCATCACGGCGGCGCGCGAAGCATCCAGCTGCGCGGCGAGTACCTCTTCACCGCGAACGGCGAGGAAGGATTCGAGGTCTACGACGCCGCGGAAGTGGACAACAAGGATTTCTCCGAGCGCGTGACCTCGGCGCCGGTCTCGCCGATCGGCCAGCGGACGTTCGTGAAGACGAAGTTCGCCACCGCGGTGGCGCTGCCGACGACGATGCCGGTTGATCCCGCGCGCAAGACCGCGCTCGTCCCCGAGAACCAGGAGACGCCGCTCCACTCGCTCTATCGCTACGCGTACATCAGCGATCGCGAAGAGGGACTGGTCGTCGTCGACGTCACGACGCTCGTCGACGGCAATCCGTCGAACAACTTCCTCGAGCGTTCGCTGACGTTCAATCCCGATCACCTCCTCGACGGCGCGGAGACGCTGACCGTCGCCGGCCGCTGGCTGCTGATTGGATGCAAGCGCGGCCTGGTGATTCTGGACATCGACGATCCGCTGAAACCGAAGGTTGTAGCGCAGACACTCCTGTCTGGGATCACCTCGATCGCCGTGCAATTCCGCTACGCCTTCGTCACCGACGCCACCGGCCTGCACTCCATCGACATCACCGATCCGGCCAACCCGCGTCTCGCGAACAGCGTGGCGATCGAGAACGCGAACAGCGTCTACGTCGCGCGGACCTACGCGTACGTCGCCGCGGGAAAGAACGGCGTCGTGATCGTGGATGTGGAAAAACCGGATCAGATGCGGATCGATCAGACGATCGCCACGAAAGATGCACGCGATGTGAAGGTGGCGTCGACGAACGCGTCGACATTCGCGTACGTCGCGGATGGCGACGATGGCTTGAAAGTGATCCAGCTGCTGTCGCCCGAGTGGACGCCGGCGTACGCGGGGTTCAGTCCGCGTCCCGAGCCGCGGCTCATCGCCCATCGCAAGACGGCCGGTCCGGCGCTGGCGATCTCGAAGGGACTCGATCGCGATCGCGCGGTCGACGAGAGCGGCAACCAGGTCTCGATCTTCAACCGCATCGGCGCACGGCCGATGACGTTCCCCGAAATGCAGCGGCTCTACCTTCGCGACGGCAAGCTCTACACCGTCAGCGACGAGGTGAAGAAATGAAACGCGCACTCATTTTGATGCTGCTCGCCACCGCCGCGAGTGCCCAACAACCCAACAACCCAACAACCGAACAACCGGCGCAGCCCGGCATGTACATCGGCGTCGCTTCCTGCGCGAACTCCGGCTGCCACGGCGCGACCACTCCGCTGCAATCGACCCGCATCCGTCAGAACGAGTACTTCACCTGGCTGCACTCCGACCGTCACGCCGGCGCGTACAACATCCTCTTCAACCCGCTCTCCGCGAAGATCGTGAAGAACATGCACCTGGGGAAGAAGGCGTACCAGGAAAAGCTCTGCCTCGATTGCCACACGACGAACGTGCCGCCGGCGATGGTCTCCGGCCGCATCGACATCGAGGACGGCATCCAGTGCGAGACGTGTCACGGTCCGTCGAGCGGCTGGCGCGGCGAGCACGCGCAGCAGGGCTGGACGCACGCGCAGTCGCTGGAGCGCGGCATGACCGACCTCCGCGACACGCGTGTGCGGGGCCACATCTGCAACCACTGCCACGTCGGCAGTCCGGAGAAGGAAGTCGATCACGACCTCATCGCCTCCGGTCATCCGTTCCTCGCCTTCGAGCTCGACAACTACACCGAGACGATGCCGCCGCACTGGAACCCGAACGACACGCACGGCGTGCCGGCGTGGGCGGTAGGACAGGCGATGGCGTTCCGCGACTCGATGTCGACGCTCGCCCATCACGCGCGCGGCGAGAAGTGGCCCGAGTTCTCCGACATGAGCTGCTACAACTGCCATCACGCGCTCAAGTCGAGCGGATGGCGCCAGGAGCGCGGCTGGCCGGGCCGTCCCGGACTTCCCGCCTGGAGTCCGCAGCGCTGGGCCGTGCTGCGGATGATCGTCCCCGAATCCGACCGCGCGCCGCTCGACGACGCCGTTGCGCGCATCGCCGCCCGCGTCAGCCGGATGAACGATCCGGCCGGTGTCGCCGCAGCGGCCGATGACGCGAAGAAGGCGATCGAGAACGCGATCCCGAAGATCTACGCGCGCAGTTGGTCGGCCGCCGACGTTCGTCCGATGATCGTCGCCCTCGCCTCGGAACGCGACACCGACGTGCACGCCGCCGAGCAGCGCGCGCTCTCGCTGCAAACGCTGGCGACAGTCCTCACCCGCCGCGATCACAAGCTCGCGAACGGACCGCTGCTCAAGGCGATCGATGCCCTCTTCGCCGACCTGAAGGACCGCGACGATTACGATCCGGCGAGGTTCGGAGCAAAGCTCGACGCCGTGCGCAACGCGCTGTGAAAAAACGTGGGGCGGGTTCTGCAACCCGCCCACCCCCGGGGGCGGCGGGTTGGAGAACCCGCCCTACATTCACTTCTGCAACGTGATCGTCCCGTTCCGCACTCCCTCTTCCTCCGCGGGTGTCGCGCACTCGACCTTGAACGAGCCGTGCCTGGGATCGACGGTGTCGTTGAGCCTTCGCTCCCACTCCGCCGGCTCTCCTTCGGCTTCGAAGATCCAGACGAAGTGCTCGATCTCGCGGTGCGCGAGCTCGTTCCGCTCGATCGCCCCCTGCGCGTATTCGGGATCGGTTCCCGGGACGGACGTGTAGCGTGCCTTCAACAGAACGGTCATGACCAGAAGAATGATGAATTTTTTGATTGTCCGCATGCAATGCGGCGCTGAAGAGCTGCGGGAAGCAGTTCAGGTGGAGGGGCGGAAGGATAGCATGCCTTCCGCCCCCGTCAACACCCGTTACTTATCGTTGAAGATCTCGATGAACTCGTACACGTAGTTCCCCGTCCCCAGCGGGTCGGAGAACTCGCTGATGAACGCGCCACGGTTGCAGGTGGCGAGGCCTCCTGTTCCCGGCGTGGCGGAGCCCCAGGCGACGTGGCTCCAGGAGCTGAGCGTGCCGATCGCGCCGCAGGTCGCGCGCTGGAACGAGAAGCCGCCCGACGTATCCATCGCCACCGTCGTCCCCTCGATCACCGTACCGGAGGAGTTGCGGAGCGTGTACGTCTCGCTTCCGTTGATCTGCGGCATCGTGTCGGCGCTGTTGATGTAGAGGACATTCGACGCCAGCGTGCGGCTCCAGAACGTCTGGAACGCCGTCTTCGTCGCGTTGCGGGCGATGATCAGGTAGCCCTTCGACGGGATCGTCGTGCCGGCCGGGATGGTGTACGTCAATGTGGCATTCGCCTGCGTGATCGTCCAGCCGCCGACGTTCACCGGCACTCCATTGCTCACCGTCACGCTGACCGCGGTCGACGTCCCGGTGTTGAGTGCGGCGTCGTACGCCTTCGACGTCAGCGAGTGCGAGCCGTTCGTGGCCGTCGTCGTGTCCCAGCTCCAGCTGTAGGGCGACGAGGTGTCGGTGCTCTTCAGCACGCCGTCGAGGTAGAACTCGACCTTCGTCACGCCGACGTTGTCGGATGCCGTGGCGGTCACGCTCGTGGTGCCCGACACCGTGGCGCCGGCCAGCGGCGCGGTGATCGATGTCGTCGGCGGGATCGTGTCGCCGCCACCGCCGCCTGTGTCATCGATCGTGAAGCTGCGCGGCAATCCCGACGCGGCCAACTCGTTCGGTCCTTGATGCACAGCGCCGTCGGCCGACACCGTGAAGATCGTGCCGCCGTCGGTCGTGACCTTGATGTTGCCGACGCAATATCCGGAATGACTCATCAGCGTCGATCCGGGGTTCCCTTCTTCCGTCTGCAGCACGAACGTCGGAGGCGCTGTGACGCACGAGCTTCCGTGCAGGACGTGATCGACGACGTCGATGCGCGGCAGATCCCAGCCGGTGCTCTCGCCGTCGCCGACGCCGATGATGGCCACCGCCGGCGCCGCCTTGCTGAAGTACGTCGGGTTCGTGCTGCTCTCGCTGCCGTGATGGTTCACGTGCATCAGATCGATGCCGCCGGCGCTGATGAGCGGATTCGCGCCGCCGGGCGAGATGGCGTTGATGACCGACGTCTCGACGTCGAGCTGCGTCGTCGAGCGGCCGGTGCAGGCATCCGATCCGCCGCCCATGTCGCTGGCCCAGATGTAATCGAAGCCGCCGTACTTGATCAGCAGCGCGATGGAGCGATCGTTCTCGTCGGTCACCGGAACCGAGCCGCCGCCGATGATCGAGCCGTTGCGCGCGATGCAGGTGAGCGTCGCCCCGTTGCCCAGCTGGATGACCGTGCCGACCGGCATCGCAATCGGCACACCGGCCGTAGTGCCGGCCGAGGCGGTGTTCCAGCCGTCGGCGCAGCTCGAGGAGTAGCTCGAGCCGTTGTAGTACTGCTTGATGTGGACGTTGTAGCCGGCGTTGATCACTTCATCGAGGCCGCCGATGTGATCGCAATGCTGATGCCCTCCGATGACGTAATCGAGTCCGTTCGCCGGCTGCACGCCGATCGATTTCAGGTACGGCACGACATACGCCGTTCCCATACCGGTGTTCCCCGCCTCGAGGAGCACGGTGACTCCGGTCGGTCCCTTGATGAAGACCGAGCCACCCCAGCCGACGTCGATGTAGTGGATCTCCAGGTTCTGCGCGAAAAGCGGAACTGCGAGGAACAACCCGACCAGGGACAGGATCCGCACAAGTCTCATTCAGTCCTCTCCTAAATTGGTTCGTTAGGGACAGGGTTCCGACCGCGGGGGAGCGGTTGTTTTTGGGGAGCGCCACAGGGTAGCACTTCCATACGTAGGGCGGGTCCTCGGACCGCCCCCGTGTGCGGCGAAGCCGCACTGCATTTTGGCCGGGGGTGCGACGAGCACCCCCGGATGCCTGTATGCGAGCGGTCTCGTGCCGCGACAGCGGCACTGCAATGAGAGCTTGATCGATCCGTTTCAGTGCCGCTGTCGCGGCACATCGCGCTCCCCCTGATCCGGGGGTTCATTCGCTCGCGAATGAACCCCCGGCCAAATTGCAATGCCGCTTCGCGGCAACAACGAAAGGCCAAACCCGTGAGGGCGGGTCCTTCGACCGGCCCAGGGGCCGGTTGGAGAACCGGCCCTACGCTTCCACCATCCTGCGGACGATCATCAGTTGCCCGAGGTGGTAGGCGTTGTGATCGATGGTGAGGAGGACCTGGCGCAGCACCGTCTGGCCGTCGCCATGCGCGAGCGGCGCGAGGAGATCGATCGACTCATCGCCCACGAGCTCCGCGAGCGCCTTCAGATCGCGGCGGTACGACTCGATGCTCGCGTCCCACGCCGCGTCGTTCTCCGGCGCCTCCGACTTCGGCCAGTAGCCGGACGGAAAGTCGGGCGAGACATGCTTCGGATCGCGCGTGAACTCGAGGATGTCCCACTGCGCGAGGCGGAGATGCTCGAGCAGCTCCCACGCGGAGTGCGGTGCGCCGCCCGGACGCTTGCCGCGCAGCGCGGGCGGGAAGTCCTTCACCGCATCGTCGAATCGGATGTGCGCGTTGTCGGAATCGAGAAAGTTCTGCAGGTACTCACGAACTGATTTGCTCATTTCATCCTCCGGCCGTGAAACTCGGCCTCCAGTTTCCACGTCTCGCCGTCGGGATTGAGTGCTTCTCCGAGCCAGCGGAACGAGTCGTTTGTGATTTCGATGAAGCGCCAGCGGATCGTGGTGCCGTCCGCGTGCCGTCCGATCTGCACGAGATCGCCGCCCACCTTCCGTCCGATCAGCTCGTCGCGCCAGCCGGTGATCGGATTGATCCACGTGATGCGCCACGCGCCGAGGGCCGCGTCCCATACGCGCAGCGTCGTGCCGTAGGTGCTCACGATCCCTTCCTCTTTCATGATCCAGACATCCTGCATGGCCCGCCCCTCGAGCACCCAGCCGAAGTGCGCCTGTCCCTTGATTCCGCGCGAGCGGACGTCCTGCAGATAGTGAATGACATCGAGCTCCCAGCTCCCCACCAGCCAGCCGTACGCGTCCGCTTCCGGCGCGATTTCGGCTGCGCGTCCGGGAGCGGCCAGTGCTTGCAACATCGTCATATTTCAGCCTCCTGAGATGTGTTTATATGTGGTGAAGGGCTGGCGAATCTTGGCGAAAATTGCGGTCGAGCTCGAGCGCGCGATTCAGGCGCGAAAGATCTCCGGGGAGCCGGGCGAAGCGACGTCGCGCACGCTCGCGCAGGGCGATGGCTGGCGCGTCGCCGACGTGATCTGCACGTCGGGTCCGGACGACCGCCCGTTCGAGGAACGGCACGCCGGCGTGTCGATCGCGGTCGTCGCGGCGGGGACGTTTCAATACCGCTCCCGCGGCTCCGATCTCCTCGCCCCCGGCTCGCTCCTCCTCGGCACGCCCGACCAGCTCTACGAATGCGCACATCATCACGGCGAAGGCGACCGCTGCGTGTCGTTCCACTACACGGAAGAGTTTTTCGAGAGCGTCGTCGAGTCGCAGCCGCGATTCCGCGTGCAGCGCCTCCCCCCGCTTCGCGACTCCGCCCCGCTCGTCGCACGCGCCTGCGCCACCCTCGGCACCACGCACGACGTGGCATGGGAAGAGCTGGCGATCGAGATCGCCGCGAAGGCGGTGATGCTGGCGAACGACATCGACTGCGATGCGGATGAGCCTCCGCCCGGCGCGATTGCCCGCGTCACGCAGGCCGTCCGGGCGATGGAAGAATCACCCCTCCCGCTGCGCGAGCTCGCCAGCGATGCGCGCCTCAGCCCGTATCACTTTCTGAGAACCTTCACCCGCGTCGCCGGCGTGACACCGCACCAGTTCGTGCTGCGCTCCCGCCTGCGCGAGGCGGCCGTGCGTCTCGCGACGGACGACGCGCGCGTCATCGACGTCGCATTCGACTCCGGCTTCGGCGACGTCTCGAATTTCAATCGTGCGTTTCGCGCGGAGTTCGGGGTGAATCCGCGCGGCTATCGTGCCGGCACCAATGCAACCAGAGGTGCCCCCGTAGTGTCATCCTGAGCCTGGGACCTCGCACGCGCAAGAAACCCTGCGTGAGGAAGAGCGTCGCTCGTGGCACGGCCCCTCACCCGCCTGCGGCACCCTCTCCCCGCTCATCGCGGGGCGAGGGGCAACAAGGCTTGCGCTGCGCGAGTTTTATCGCCCTTCTCCCTGCGACGAGCGGGGAGAAGGTGCCGCAGGCGGATGAGGGGCTTGGGCCACGAGCGAAAATCCCGCATGAACACAGGGAGTTTCTTAGCAGCCGCAAAGACGGCGAAGGACCCGTAGGTTCAGGCGATGCGTTTGTCGGATTCGGATCCTTAGCCTCACCACCATCGAGTCGCAGCCGCCGGAATCTCCAACCCGAGGTGATCGCGCAACCACCGTAGTTGCGAGCGCACCCCCACCACCCGCCCGAAATCGATCTCCGCGCGCCGCACGATCATCTGCGCATCGCACACCCACCGCCCCGATGGCCCCGCGTGCGTCAACGCAAGCTGGAACGATTGCGTGGCGTCGAGAGTCCGCGCGGCGTTCGGCATGGCGATCGTTCGATCCCACAGCGGCAGGTCGTGCACGCGGAGCTCGAGATTCGATTCGTGCAGGAACCGTCCGCCTTCGAATCGAAAGCGGCTTCCTTCGAGCGCTCCGCGCACATCCGCAAAATCGCGCGCGACGATCTCGATGTCGTGCGCGTGCCGCAGCGCGGGCTCGTCGTAATAGAGCTCGCCGACCGCCGCGCCCTTGATCAACAGAAACTCGACACCGGCCAGGTGCGCGATCAGCTCATCGACGATGTCGCGATAGGCACGGCTGCGCAGCGACTCGGTGAGATAGGCGCTGCGGAGAAGGGTCATCGTCTCGCGATCGGCAGGGAGCTCATTCCGCCGCACGGAGTCGTAGATCAGTGGCATGAGCGGCCGGGCCATCATCGCGTCGCGGCCGAGGACGTCGACCGGATTGCGAACGGCACGCGTCCAGCGAGCCCACGCTTGCCGCGCCGGCGCGCCATCGAGCAGCGTCGCGCGGAGGAGCTGCGTCGCGCGGCGATTCATTTCGAGCCGAACGGATAGTGCGCGACGTCGCTTCCGCCCGCACGCCGGCGATCGAGCGACGCCTTCAGAATCCGCAGGTATTCCGCGCGGCTGTCGCCGCCGAGCGCGGCGCTGCGATTCGACGCGTGCAGCCGGCGCCGCACGAGCACGTCCGGCATCATCTCCATCGCGATCCCCTGCTCCGCCGCGCGGCAGAACCAGTCGCGATCGTTGCCATGCTTCAGCGAGACGTCGAATCCGCCGACGCGCGTGAAGACGTCGCGCCGCGCGAGCATCGACACGCTCGTGTAGCCGGGCACGGGACGAAATGCCTCTTCGTCAGGCCTCGACGCAGGATCGCCATCGGGCGACCAGAAGTTCTCGAGGTGGGTGAAGACGATGCCGAGGTCGGAGCGCGCGGCAAAGAGTCGCAACTGCCGCTCGATCTTTTCCGAATGCCAGAGATCGTCGGCATCGATGAACGCGATGAACTCGCCGGTCGCCACCGTGAGTCCGAGATTGCGCGCCGCGGCGTGACCGGCATTCGCCTGATGCACGTAAACGACCGGCCGCGGATAGCCGCGCGCGATCTCCGCGCTGCGATCGGTCGAGCCGTCGTCGGCGACGATCACTTCGAGCGGCCGGTGCGTCTGCGCGAAGACGCTGTCGAGCGTTTCGCCGAGGTATCGCTCGCCGTTGAAGACCGGCACGATGCAGCTGACCTTCATGCGCCGAGCCTTTCGAGCAACTCGCGCATCTGCACCGCGGCCTCGGCGATCGGTCCCATCTCCAGGCGGAACGCCGGCAACTCGCGCGCCAGGCGCGCCATTCGCGCCAGGGCATCGGCGGCGGGCACCGCGCGTTTGAGAATCGAGCTCGGCGCGAGCGCGAGCAGCGCTTCCTTTCCGCTCGCCGGCGTCATCGTCACGTGCCGCGCGCGCAGGATGCGCGGCAGCACGATCGCGCGAAGCGTCGTCGACGCGGCGATTCGCTCTGGAAAAAACACCGTCTTCGGCTCGTCATCCGAAGTCACGAGGCAGCTCGAGCCGAAGATGCTGTAGCCCTCGCGGTCGCGCACGCCGACGCAATCGTCGCCGAGGAAATCGAAACCTTCGCGAAGAGAAGCGGCGGCGAGCGTCGACTTGCCCGAGCCGCTGTTGCCGGCGATCAGCAGGCCGTTGCCGCGCAGCGACACGAGGCCGCCGTGCACGAGATCGACGCCGCGATCGGCGAAGAAGATCGACAGCGGCACCTGCAGCGGCTTCGCGCGATGCCACGACGCCAGCGCTCCATCGTTCCGGATCAGCGCCCGGATCTCGCCCGCGTCGCGATCGAGCAGCGCCGCGGAATGCCGGTGCAGATGCTCGATCGTCCCGTCGCGCGGGATGACGGCGCCGCTGTCGGGAACGGAATCGAGTCCGAGCTCCGCGGCATCGGAATCATTCAACGCCGCAACGCGGATGCGCAGAACCGGCTCGTCAGTCGATGCGGGAAGATGCGCGAACGGCGCGAGGATCATCTGCGCCACTTCGCGCTCGACGATCAACTCGACCGCCGTTCCCGCGATCGTCAGCCGCCGCACCTCGGCGATGCCGCGCGCCAGCGCCGCATCGGCCAGACGCCGCACGTTCACTTCGAGCCGGAGCGTTGCCACGCGATCTGATTCATCCCGGGGGCCGGAGGATCGAGCGCCAGCAGATCCTGCATGTCGCGATAGACCTGCAACTGCGGCGTCGCGTACTGCTTCTTCGTTTCCGCGTTCCGCGCGCCGTACGCGCTGCCGCTGCCGGTGAAGCGGATCAGGCCTTCATCGAGCAGCTGGCCGGCGACGGTCTCGAGATCCGTCTGCGCGACAGACCGGTCGACGTCGTAGTGCGCGACGATCTCGTCGAGCATCGAGCCGAAGCTGCGGCGCGCGCCGATCATCGCCCAGATGTCTCCGCCGATCCCCTGCATGCTGTAGTACACGCCGGTTTCGAGATTGATGATGATCGCTTCGCCGTCGATGACGTCTCCGGCCGCGCGTTCGAGGTTTACTTCGAGGTAATCAGAGGGATTGAGCATGGGTCGCCTTTTCCGCGAGGGCTTTGTAGAGCGCATGATACGACGCCACGGTGCGGCTCCAGGCGAGGGTGGTCAGCGCATGCCGACGTCCGCGCTCGCCCATCGTCGTCGCTAATTCGCGACCGGCGATGCGAATGATCGCTGCGGCGACGGATTCGGGATCTTCGCCCGGCACGATGAGGCCGTTTTCCCCATCAAGCACGACTTCCGGCAGTCCGCCCACGGCCGTGGCGACGACCGGCCGCGCCATGAGCGCCGCCTGCACCGCGACGATCGGCATCCCCTCGCGCCGTGACGGCATGACGACGACGCTCGCATCATTCAATAGCCGCGGTACATCATCGGGCTCGATCCATCCGGTGAATGCGACGCGCTCCTCGAGTCCAAGCTCCTTCGCCAGCGCCACGAGCTCATCGCGCGCGGCGCCGTCTCCGGCGATCGTGAAGCGCGCATCGGGAATCCGCGACGCGACGATTGCAAACGCGCGAAGTGCGACGTCGAACCCTTTCGCCGGGACGAGCCGCCCGAGGGAGAGGACGTGGAGATGAGTGGGCATCGGAGCGGGATCGAGGCGCGGGACTTCGACGCCGTTGTAGATGCGTGATGAGCGCGCGATGGCCGCGGGATGCGCGGCGCGCAGTTGCTCGAGCACGTTCTGCGAGCAGCCGACGAGCCAAGCGGCCGAATCGACGACCTGCGCCATCAGCGTGCCGGCGCCATCCAGCTGGGTCCCGAGAACTTCCTGCTGGAGCGTGACGAGCAGCGGAGCGGATGATGCGCCGGCCGTGCGGAGATGGAAGAGCGCGCTCGGACCGATGGCGTTCATGTGGATGAGGTCGGGCGCAAACTCCTGCTTGATCGCCGACGTCTCCTTCAGCGCGCGGATGAAGCTCGCCACGTCGCGGCCGGCGATCGCGGCGCGAAACGGCAGGCGGCGGATCGGCACACCGTCGTGGACATCGGCGTCGGGCAGCTCGCGATCGTGATGGGACGTGACGACGAGAAACTCGATTCCTTCTCCGCGCAGCGACGCGATTAGATTCGCGGCGAAGATCTCGGCGCCGCCGATGTACGGCCAATAGAGCTCGGACCAGAGCAGAATACGCATCGCAGCGTGACTCTATCTTTTCTCGATCGCATCCTCCTTCCACTGCGGCTCGCCCGCGCGCGGCGGCGTCAAACGTTTCGTGACGAAGCCGGGCTCGGCCCGCCGCTGATCGTCGAAGGCTTCGATCCCGGCTTCCCGCAAGGCGAGGCGGCGTACAACTCGATCGGGATCGATCGTCACGGCGTCGTCTGGTTCGCGATCGGGACGAAATGCCTGGAGGCCGGCGCGCGCCTCTACACATTCGATCCGCGCACGTCCTCGATCCGCCTGTTCGCCGATCTCGACAAAGTCCTCGGCACGCCGCACGCGATCCCGCAGGGAAAGGTGCACGTCGATCTCGTTCCGATCGGCGACGCGATGATCGGCGCGACGCACATCGGCTACTACGATCCGCGCGCGAAGGTCGAGCAGCCCGGCAGCGCGCCCGGTTACGCGCCGTATCCGGGCGGCTGGTTCTTCGCGGCGGAAGGTGATCGCATCGTGCCGCTCGCGCAGGCGCCGGCAGGCGAAGGGATCATCGCGATGAGCGCCGACGTGCGGCGCGCCTTGCTCTTTGCGCTCACCTGGCCGGGCGGCTTGCTGCTGACGCTCGATCTCGCCTCGCGCACGCTTGGCAATCATGGCCGCGCGATCGATTCCGGCCGGATCTGCCGCAGCCTCGCCCTCGAGCCGGAGAGCGGCGTCGTGTTCTGGTCCGACGATTCGGGCACGATCTCGCGCTTCGATGGATCGGCAATCACGGCCGTCGCGAAGATCCCGCGCGGCGAGATGTGGCGCAAAGCCGTCTGGCATCCAGCGCATCGTCTCTTCTACTCCGCGCTCTGGAAGTCCGCGACATTGATCCGCTTCGATCCCGCCTCGCTCACCTGCGACGAGATCGGCGACCTCGGCGGCCCGCCCGCAACGCTGGCATTCGCCATCGAGTCCGACACGATCCACGCACTCGTCACCGGCCCCGGAGTCCTGCGCAAACGGCAGGTGCAATTGGGAAGCAGCGTCGCGCACGTGACATACGACCTCGCGTCCGGTCTGCGCCGCTCGAGCGGCCCGTTGCGTCTCGATGACGGACGCTGGATCACGCAGGCGCAATCGCTCGTGATCGACGAAAGGTCGGAGTACAGCCTCTGCTGGGTCGAAGCGGCGCAGGGCCAGCGCCTCATGCTCGTCCGTTTTGCACGGGCGGCGTAAACTGGCCGGCAATGTCCGACAGTGACGCGACGACGAAGGGCACGATCCTCCGCAGCCTGCTCAAGTTCGTGGAAAAGGACCTCACGCCCGAACAACACGCCGCCGCCCTCGCCGCTCTGCCGGCATCCGATCGGGACGTGTTCGTTGGACGAAAGATTCTGGCCAGCGACAAGATCTCGGAGTTCGTGCTCAACCGGCTCACGGTCGCGGCGGCAAAGGCAAAGGGCGAACCGCTCGATTCATTCGGCCGCTCCGCGGGCCGTGCCGAGCTCGCGGACGCAGTTGGCGTATACCGCTTCCTCACCGTGCTCCTGACCCCGACCGCGCTGTTGCACAAGGCGTCGACGCTCTGGAGCACCGTCCATAGTCACGGCCAGCTGCTCGTGGAGAACGAAACGCCGGGTTCCGCGCGTGTGCGTTTGACCGGTTTTCCGTCGGAAGAAGCGCATTGCGCCCGCTTGACCGGCTGGTTCGAAGGTGCGGGAGAAATGACTGGAGCGAAGAATGTGTCCGCCCTCCATCCCACCTGCATGACGCGCGGCGGAGCCGATTGCCAGTGGGAATTGTCCTGGGGCAAATGATCAACCCGATGATCACGCGCAGAGAAGCCGTCTATCTCCTCGGCTCCTTTTCCATCGGCGCATACCTGAAAGCGGCGCAGCCTGCCGGGCCCAGCGGCCCGTTATCGCCGGAACGCATGGCCCTCATTGAAGCATTCAGAAAAAAGTCGGAGGGCTTGGAAAAGCGATTCGAGGCACGCCAGCATAAGAGCGGCTGGACGATGCCTTATCGTCTGTTCCGTCCCGAAAGCACGACGAAAGCGCCGCTGGTGATCTTCCTGCACGGAAGCGGCGGACAGGGCGACGACAATGAGAAGCAGATGTCGCTCGGCAACATTTTCGGCACGCGCGTCTGGGCGCTTCCGGAAAACCAGAAACGCTTTCCCTGCTATGTCGTGGTGCCACAAACGGATCGTGGATGGATTCGTTACGACGAAACCAAGGCCATTCCCGGCTTCGGCGACGGCGCGCGCATGGCGCTGGAAGTCGTCGATGCATTGCGCCGCGAGTTTCCGATCGACGATCACCGGATTTACATCGCCGGTCAATCGCTTGGCGGCGCGGGCGTTTGGAACGCGATTACATACCGTCCGCGGTTTTTCGCCGCCGCATTGATCTGTTGCGCCGGTCAATCGCCCGACGACGGGACCGGCTCGATCGAAACGCCATTGTGGGCCTTTCATGGCGACTCCGACAAAACCGTTCCCGTTGCAGCCACCCGCGACCGTATCGCAGCCAGGAAAAAGGCGGGAGGCCGGCCTCGTTACACCGAGTACGCCGGAGTCGATCACAATGTGTGGCAATGGGCGTTCACGGAACCGGAGCTGCTGAAGTGGGTGTTTGCGCAGCGTCGATTGGGATCATGAGAGCGCTCGCCGTTCAATACCTCGAGATCCTGCTCTCGGTCGTCGCGCTGGCGCTCGGGTTCATCGTCATCGAGCGGATCTGGTCGGCCGTGCGGACGCCACGGACAGAGAGCCTGGCGAATTACCTCTACCTGCCGTTTTCCCTGGCCTGGATCGTCGCAGTACAGACGTTCGCCGCTCCCTCGATCTCGCAGCTCATCACGCTCACGGGCGGCGGACTCCTCTCCCGGTTCGTCCCAATACGGCAGAACCTCCTCGCCGAAATCGCATTTTCACTGTTGTTCGCGATCGTGTGGGACGTCTGGCAATACTGGGTTCATCGCTGGCAGCATGCCTCGCCGATCCTGTGGCAGACGCACCGGCTTCATCACAGCGACGTCAATGTCAGCGCCAGCACCCAGGCCCGCAATCATCCACTCAATTACGTCTATCTCGTCGCCTGCTACACGCCGGTGCTGCTCCTCTTCGGAGCCATAGCGCCTCACGCCATCGCCGCGGTACTGATGTTTCGCGTCTGGGGCTTCGTCAACCACGCCAACGTCCGCGTCAGTTTCGGCCCGTTGACCGGTGTGATTGCCGGTCCACAATGGCACCGCATTCATCACTCCGTCGAAAGCCGGCATCTCGATAAGAACTTCGCCGCCTACTTTCCGTTCATCGATCGGATGTTCGGCACCTATCACCGGCCGGAGCGGGATGAATATCCACAGACCGGTCTGGCCGGTGAGGCGCCCGAGCCGTTCCTCCACGAAGCGACCATCTCGCCGTTTATTGCCTGGTACCGCGCGCTTCGCCAGCGATCCGCATAACGGAGTGGAAGCTGCGCGCGAAACCTCTCCGCAAGATCATCCGTCCCAACGCGCATGGCAGGTTCCACGGATTACTGCAGAACGTGCTACCGCGACGTAGAGCCGGATCGGATGTTCTGCACACGCTGCGCGGAGCTCAACACGCCACGTTCCCGTCTCTCGAGAATCGTAATTCTGCTCGGCACCGCCGGTGTGCCGGTCATGTTCGGCGGCTTGATCGGTCTGAGCCAGCGTACGTGCCTGATCGGCGCAGCAGTCGCGGCGACAGCGGTAATACTGCATCTGGTGATCACGCTGCGATGAATGACGGTCGAGCTACTTCCGCTTCAGAAGCCGGAGATCGAAGGTGAACGGCTTGGCTCGGGAGCGTTTGATACGGCGGAAGGCGGCGTGCCGGGGATTGAGCAGATAGTTCAACTCGTGCTCGACGATCGCGCTCGGAACCGCGAGCACAGGTGTATTCGCCTCTTGAATCCAGGCGTCTCCCATCTGCTGCAGTTCAGGCGGTCCGGGTGACCTGCGCCAGTCGGCCGGCAGCTCTCCGATCCCGAGCCGCGCGACAAGCGATTCGTCGAACGTGCATGAGATCAGAACGAATTTGGCCGCGAAGCCGGCCTGCTGAACGTTTGCAAAAACCTCCAGCAACGCCAGCGACGCCGTTGCCGAGCAATACACCATCGGCGTTCCGGGTGAGTTCCACCGTCCGCCATACAGCCGCGCCCCTTCGCCATCGAACGCGTGTCTGGCAAAGCTCTTCTTGATCAGGCGCCACGCTGTAATCACGAGAAAACGCCGTGCTCGATCCGGCCGATCAGGTTTTCGACCTCGCGTGATCCCACTTCCGTCGGCGCCACGTCGAGCGGACGAATTCCGCCGAGCGCGCGTTGCGGCGTCTTCAGCCACTCCACCGCCGCATCGCGATCGCCGTCGAACAGGTCGATCGCCCGCCCAAGCACGCGCGCCGCGCGAAGAATACGGTCCGATTCGTCCGGGGCGAACGATCCTTGCTGCCTGCGTCGCGTGAGGGTCCGCGGCGCCAGTTGCAGCCACTCGGAAACGTCGTCCATCGAAATGCCTGCCGCCTCGCGGAGCCGTTCGAAGGCCTCGTAGGCAAATCCCTGTTCCACTGACCGCAGCAAGTGTGGCCAGTCGAACTTGCGGAATCCGAGGAGGGAGGCGTAGTAATTCGGGGCCGGCGCTGCCGAGGAGGCATGCTGCCGGAAGAGCGTCAACGCGTCGGTGGGGCTGCTTGCATGGGCTCGCATCGTGATCCCGCAGTTGGCCGCAGCGTGCACGCCATTTGGCCGAAAGTCAAGAAGACGACTCGCCGGTCACCTTTACGTGATGACCCGGCCTATACTCTCGGCATGCGTAAATTCATGCTTGCCACCGCGATCTTTCTGTTCGCTCTTTCCGCATATGCACAGACATCGCAGACAGTCTGGAGCGACCTGATGGCAGGCAACGCGCGATTCGTCGATGGAAAACTCGACTACTGCGCGCTGGACCAGCTGAGGAACGCCACGGCCGGCGGCCAGGCGCCGCAGACGTCGATCCTTTCGTGCGCCGACAGCCGCGTGCCCCTGGAGCTGGTGTTCAACCGCACCATCGGCGAGCTGTTTGTCGTCCGCGTCGCGGGGAATGTCGAAGACTCGTTCGGCATCGCCAGCCTCGAATACGCGGTGCTCAACGGCTGGACGAGAGTCATCGTCGTGATGGGACACAGCGACTGCGGCGCGGTGAAGACGGCGCTCAAGCCGCCTCCCGGCCTGACGCCCGATCTCCAACAACTCGTCCTCCGCATTCAGAAGTCGTTCAAGATCAAGCCGCGCGATCTTCGCGAGGCGACGATCATGAACGTCAATTACACCGCCGAGCTCCTGTCGATGAATCCTCTGCTCAAGGACGTGCCGATCGTGAAGGCGTACTACGACGCGGCAACCGGCAAAGTGGAGCGGATTCCGTAGAGCGTAAATCTCAGGGACGATCCTCGGGACGATAGTGCCTGCCCACATAGAGCATCGTGGCCACTCTGCGCAGGATCGGCTCTCCGTGATGAACGCCCTCGGCGAAATCGCCGCCCGTGGCCCAGTCCTCGACCGATCGGAGGAAGTCCTTCGTCGAGGCGGTCTCCCAATGATTTTCCTGCGCGCAGTCGCGATACGAGAGCCGGCAATTCCGTTCATGCCCTTCGCAGTCTTCACGAAGAGCGGTCAGAAATCGATTGAACGAGGTCTCGTCCGTCACGGTCTGCAGGAGCTCCATCAAATCGTTCGCCATTCGGCCTCCAATTGCTGCGTGAGTGTACCGCGCGGCTGAATCGCAGATGGCCGGCGGCGAGCGCGATGCGACCCCTTTCCTCGACCGGCAGCTGCCGTTGCCTCAACCACCCTCGTCCAGCACGATCTCCATCCCCGCGGCCATCATCGTCATCCGCGCGAGCAGCACCTGCTGCCGCTGATCGGAAAGTGGAAATCGAGGCTGGAAAGCGCGGAGGCGACGTAGCTTCAATCCTCGTCGAGGCCCTGGCTCACCCGGAAGACATGCCCATCGGGATGGCGGACGTGCATCTCGCGCACGTGCCACGGCATGTCGGTCGGCGGCCAGGTGATTTCGATCCCGTTCGCGACGCATTCGCGATGGACCTCGTCGACGTTCTCGACCCACATCGACATCCAGACTCCCTGGTCCGCGTTCTGATCGCCGTCCGGCCCGAATGTCATCGCCACGGATCCGCGGCCGCGCCCGCCCTGCGCTCCCTCGCAAAGGAAGATCTCGCAATCGCCGGAGCAGACGCCGCCGAACGTCGGCGGGTCGCCCCAATCCCAACCTTTCTTCCAGCCGAGTTTTTCGAACCAGGCGAAGCTTTCCTGGATGTTCGATACGTTGAGGATCGGCGTCAGTCTGTGGGCTTGCATCGCGTAATCTTAGCGAGATGGCTGGATATTCGGGCACGCCGCTGGCGAAGAAGCTCGGCATCAAAGAGGGATCGAAAGTCCTCGCCGTTCATCCGCCGGCCAATTACAAGCTGCTGCTCGAGCCGCTCCCCGCATCTGTGCGATTCGTGAAGAGCGCGGGGGCCGATACGGACCTGGTCCATTTCTTCGCATTGAAGGCGGATGAGCTGCAGCGCGCACTCATCGACTATCGCGCGCAGCTGAACCCCACTGCCGCGATCTGGGTCTCGTGGCCGAAGAAATCGGCGAAGGTGCCGACCGACATCACGGAGGATGTCATTCGTGACATTGCGCTGCCGCTGGGATTCGTCGACATCAAGGTCTGCGCGGTCGATGAGACGTGGTCGGGATTGAAGCTCGTCGTGCGCGTCGCGAATCGCTGATCAGGCGCGCGGCTTCAGCGTGTAGGCCGCGAGCCGCCGCCCTTCCCCAGAATCGGCGATCAGCAGCGCCAGCCGCCGCGCCCGCGTTTCCTCGCGCTTGGCGTTCGTCACCCAATAGATCGCCACGCGCTGATACCACGGAGCCTGGGCATTGAAGTACGTCCACGCCTTCCTGTTCGCGCGGAATTTCTTCTCGTCCTCTTTCGACAATGCACGCGGTGCATTTTCGTACGCGTAAATCCCCGATTTCGCGGCCGTGCGCTGCTCGAATGCGCGCAGTCCGGCCGGCGCCATCAGACCGAGCTTCGTCAGCTCATCGACGCGAGCGATGTTGATGGCGCTCCAGATGCTGCCGCGCCTGCGCGGCGTGAAGCGGATCGTGTAGCTCACGTCGTCGATCCGCTTGCGCACTCCGTCGATCCAGCCAAAGGCCAGCGCCTGATCGACCGATTCGGGCCACGTGATCGACGGGCGTCCGGAGTCTTTCTTGTAGAACCCCACCAGCAGCTCGCTCGCCTTGTCGTGATGCCGAGCCAGCCAGCGGCGAAAGGCGGCGGCGGTCGCGAAGAACTTCGGATCTGCCATCGCGCAATTTTAGGGACCCGTTGCAATGGTGTCATCCGGAGCCGCGAAGACGGCGAAGGACCCGTGACCTGAAACCGCGTCGCCAGAATGCAACGGATCCTTCGCCGTCTACGCGGCTCAGGATGACACCGGGGTCACGGCGGATACAGATCACTTCTTCTGAACACCCTTCGAAACGCGCGTTGCACAAGCGCGAGTGGCAATTGCCACATCCGCTTTACGCCCCATGCGTATTGCAGGTTGCGCAGAAACCAGAGCAAGCCATGGCGTTGCGATTGATGCGCGAGTGCAGAGACGTATCCGATCTGCGGATCGCCGGGCCGCGCGGCGTACAGGCGCGAGCGATCTCCGGATCGCAACGCATCGATCCAATCGACCGGCACTGAGGCCTCGAACGTCTCGTTCAGATAGGCGAGCGCGTCACCGACAGGATGCGCGACATTCCTCGCCTCGGCCTCGCGTGCGAAGAGCTCCCAGTCGAATGCTTCGCCGCGCGTTCGCAGCACCGCGAGCGCATCGCCGATCCAGCGGACCGCCGTATCGAACGCCCGAGTGCCGTGCACGATGACGTGCAGCAGCTGATGCTCCGGCCGGAGAATCCGCACCTTCACGCCATCGATCGACGCGCCTTCCGCGCCGCGCCAGAAGCGCTCATCAGCGCCGGCGTCGCGCAACTCCCACAACGCCCACCAGTGCAGATCGCAGCAGCGCTCCTGCTTCTCGAACAGCGCCGCGTGCCGCGTGGCGAGCGCCGTCCGATCGAATGAATGCCGCCATCCAGCCTCTGCGAGCAGCGATGCAACCGCGGTCGCATCCGCCGGACGAACGAGCAGATCGAAATCGGACATCGGCCGCGTGCGCGCATCGCAGTAGCCGCCCGCGACGAGCGCCGCGCCCTTCAACAGCATCGAATCGATGCCGCGCTCATCGAGCAAAGCCACGGTCAACGCCGCGTCGTGAAGGATCAGCCGCGTGCGGACGAACATCGAGCGCGTCATCTGCTTCACGATCGATGCGATCTCCGCGTCGTCGACGCCCGCGGCGCGCAGGTTGTGATACACAGGCGGAAGAAGACGAAGCTCGCCCGGATCGAGGGCTCCGAGGTCGCGTTCGCCGGACCACGCAAGCCAGGCGGCCGTCGCGTGCTCCACGCGGCCGAATGCAGCCACGAGGAGCCGTTGGTCCGGGATCACGCGCCGATTCTAAGACTTCATGCGCATCCTCATCACGCACGTCCGCCAGCAATGGCGCGCTCTGGCCGCGACCTTCGTCCTGGCCACGATCGCGCGCCTGCTGACGCTCGCCGATCCGCAGATCCTTCGGCTGATCGTCGACCGCTACGTGCTGAAGCTCGGCTCGATGCCGCGCGAGCAGTTCTATCGCGGCGTGCTGATCCTCGTCGGCGCGTCGGTCGTGGTCGGTCTGCTGGCGCGGACGTTCCGCACGATGCAGGAGTACTGGATCGAGGTGATCTCGCGCCGCGTCGGCGCGCGGCTGTACGCGAAGAGCATCGCCCACTCGCTGCTTCTCCCCTTCCGCGAGTTCGAGACCAAGCGCTCGGGCGAGATGCTGCAGATCATTCATCGCGCGCGCCTCGACGCGGAGAACGGGATCAGCGGCGCGGTCCGCCTCTACCTCGGCGCGGTGGCCATCGCGGGCGTGACGGTCTACGCGTTCATGCTGCATCCGGTGCTCGGTCTGCTGCACCTCATCGGCCTGCCGGTGATCGGCGCAATCATGCTGATCATCAGCGTCCCGATCCGCAAACGTCAGCGGCTGATCGCGATCGAAACGGCGGCGCTGACCGGCTCGGTGACAGAGGCCATCCGCAACGTCGAGACGCTCAAGAGCCTCGGTGCCGAGGCGCAGGAGATCGGGCGGCTGCACGACGTCAACGACTACATCCTCTCGCTCGAAGAGCAGAAGCTGCGCCTCATCCGCCGCTTCACGTTCCTCGAAGGAGTGATGTTCCACGGCATGCGCGCGGTGTTTCTTGCGGTCGAGCTCTGGCTCGTCTACAACCACGGCATCACGACCGGCGAGTTTCTTTCGCTCTTCCTCTACACGACGGTGATCTTCGCGCCGTTATCTGAAGCCGGGGCGATCGTGGCGCGATACCAGGAAGCGCGCGCGGCGTTCGACACGCTCGACACCGTGCTCGATCTGCCGAAGGAAGATCGCGGCGACGGCGAAGGGATCGGGCCGATCACCGGCATCCGATTCGATCACGTGACGCTGTCGTACGACGCCGCGCACGATGCGGCGCTGCGCGACATCGACGTCGATCTCGCGGCGGGACGCACGATCGCATTCACCGGACCGTCGGGCGCCGGCAAGTCGTCGCTGGTGAAGCTGATCGTCGCGCTCTACACGCCGAATGAAGGGGCGCTGCTGGTGAACGGACGCGATCTGCGCAGCGTCGATCTCGATGCCTATCGCGCGCGAATCGGACTGGTGACGCAGGAGACGCAGCTCTTCGCCGGCACGCTGCGCGAGAACCTGCAGATCAGCCGTCCCGATGCGAGCGACGCCGAGTGTCTGCTCGCGCTCGAGCAGGCGGCGGCGACGCCGATCCTCGGGCGGGGACGCGAAGGGCTCGACACGCTGATCGGTGAAGGTGGATTGAAACTCTCCGGCGGGGAACGGCAGCGGATCGCCATCGCCCGCGCGCTGCTGCGCGATCCCGACGTGCTGGTGTTCGATGAGCCGACCAGCAGCCTCGACGCGACGACCGAGCGCGCGGTAACCGAGACGATTCGCGCCATCGCCACGCCGCGCAGATTGACCGTGCTCGTCACGCACCGGCTGTCGACGATCACGCACGCCGATGTGATTCATGTGCTGCGCGCCGGCGCGATCGAGGAGTCGGGCACGGCGGAGGAGCTGATCGCGCGGGGCGGTCTGTTCGCGGAGTTATGGCGCGAGCAGATGGGCGGGTGAGCGCGAGCGCGCCCCTCATCCGCCTGCGGCACCTTCTCCCCGCTCGCCGCGGGGAGAAGGGCGACAATATTCGCGCTGCGCAAGCCTTGTTGCCCCTCGCCCCGCGATGAGCGGGGAGAGGGTGCCCTGAACGAGCGAAGCGAGTCGAAGGGCGGGTGAGGGGCCGCGATTACGCGCGGCGCGCACGGATAGCGCTACACTCCCCCGCTCATGTGCGGCCTCACCGGATTCGTTACCGCGGCATCATCTGACGACCTCGTGCGCGACGTGCGGCGCATGTGCGATGCGATCGCGCATCGCGGTCCCGACGATTCGGGCGAGTGGATCGATGCCGAACACGGCGTGGCGATCGGCTTCCGGCGTCTGGCGATCATCGACGTCTCGCCGGCCGGACATCAGCCGATGGTCTCGCACTCGGGGCGCTACGTCGCCACGCTCAATGGCGAGATCTACAACTTCGAGGAGCTGCGCCGCGAGCTGCCGCCGGCGCCGTATCGCGGACATTCCGACACCGAGGTCATGCTCGCGGCGTTCGAAGCGTGGGGCGTCGAAGCGGCGGTGAAGCGCTTCAACGGGATGTTCGCGATCGCGGTGTGGGATCGCGAGACGCGGCGACTGCAGCTCGTGCGCGACCGGATGGGCGTGAAGCCGCTCTACTACGGCTTCGCGGGCTCGACGTTTCTCTACGGCTCGGAACTGAAGGCGCTGCGGCAGCATCGCGATTTTCAGGGACGCATCGATCGCGGCGCGCTCAGCCTCTACATGCGCTTTCTCTACGTCCCGGCGCCGTACAGCATTTACGAAGGGATCCGGAAGCAGACGCCGGGAACGATCGTGACCTTCGATCCGGCCACGCGGCAAGTGACCGAGGCGGTCTACTGGTCGGCGCGCGAAGCGGCGGCGAATGGCATGGTCAATCGCATCGAAGGATCGGAAGACGAGGCCGCGCGCGAACTGGAAACGCTTCTTCGCGATGCCGTCCGGCTGCGGATGATCGCCGACGTGCCGCTGGGCGTCTTCCTGTCGGGCGGCGTCGACTCGTCGATCGTCGCGGCGATGATGCAGGCGGAGAGCGCGGTGCCGGTGAAGACGTTCACCATCGGCTTCAGCGAAGCGGCCTACGACGAGGCCCCTTTCGCGAAAGCCGTCGCCCACCACCTCGGCACCGATCACACGGAGCTGTACATGTCGGAGGACGACGTCGTCGACGTCATCCCGAAACTGCCGATGATGTACGACGAGCCGTTCGCCGACTCGTCGCAGATCCCGACGCATCTCGTCGCGATGCTCGCGCGGCGTCACGTGACGGTCAGTCTCTCCGGCGACGGAGGCGATGAATTGTTCGGCGGCTACAACCGCTACTTCATCGGACAGCGGCTGTTCGGCTACATGTCGCTGGTCCCGCGCGCGCTGCGTCCCATGCTCGGCCACATGCTCGGATCATTGCCGCCGAAGCTCTTCCCGCAGCGAACCGCGGAGCGGATTCAGAAAGTTGCGCGCATGGTCGCGGCGGACAATCCCGACGCGATGTATTTCGAGCTTCTGTCCCATTGGATCAACATCGTCCTCGACGCGCAGGAAGCGAAGGCGCCGGTGATGAATCGCGCCGAGTGGCCGCGGTTGAGCGATCCGGTCGAGCGGATGATGTACTTCGATCAGATCCTGTATCTGCCCGACGACATCCTGACGAAGGTCGACCGCGCGAGCATGGCGGTGTCGCTCGAAGCGCGCGAGCCGCTGCTCGATTACCGGCTCGTGGAGCTCGCGTGGCGGCTGCCGCTGTCGATGAAAGTGCGCGACGGGAAGGGAAAACTTCTGCTGCGCCGCGTGCTCGACCGCTACGTGCCGGCGCCGCTGATCGACCGGCCGAAGATGGGCTTCGGCCTGCCGCTCGAGAGCCTGCTGCGCGGCCGGCTGCGCGACTGGGCGGAGTCGCTGATCGATTCCGTCGATCTGCTCGACGTCGCGCCGATCCGCAGGAAGTGGGAGGAGCATCTCTCGGGGAAGGGTGATTGGAAGTATCACCTCTGGGGCGTGCTGATGTTGCAGGCGTGGCTAGCGAACGAACGCGCGTAACGCGGCGCGCAGCGGATACGCGGCGAAATAGCCGGCGTTGCGCGGGTCGTAGCCGAGGCTCTTCCACGCATGCCGCATGAACTTTCGCGGCTCGCGCTGCTGGAAGTAACAACCGGCGAGGATGCGATGCAGGCGTCCGTACGTGCTCCTCCGCATCGATTGCACCATCGGATCGTCCGACCGGAACGCCTTCTCCAGCGCGATCAGCATCGACGTCTCCATCCATTCGACATTGAGATGAATGCCGCCCCGATGCTGCCGGTATCGCACCAGCACTTCGGGCACGAATCCGACGCGATGGCGGCAGGCAACGCGATAGCAGAAGTCCCAGTCTTCCGAGACTTTGAGCGCCGCATCGAAGCCGCCGATCTCTTCCGCGATGCGCTTCGGCACCATCGGTCCGCTGCCGGTGGCGGCGATGATCTCGCGATCGAGGCGCAGCAGCCGAGGGGCGATCCATCCCTCCATCCCGGTGACGGAGACGGAAGTCGTTCCCGTCTCATCGAACCGCTCCGCGCCGCAGTGCACGAGACCGAGCTCAGGATCGGCGTCGAAGCGCGCGACCTCCAGCGCCAGCTTCTCCGGCAGCCAGAGGTCGTCGGAGTCGAGGAACGCGAGGTACTCGCCGCGCGCGGCGGCGATGCCGGCGTTGCGCGCGGCGGAGACTCCCGCATTCGGTTGATGAATGCAACGAACGTGATCGCCGTATCGGGCCACGATCGCCTGCGTGTCGTCGGTCGAACCATCATCGACGACGATGATCTCCAGCGGCGCAACCGTCTGCACCAGCACGCTGTCGATCGCCTCGGCAATGAACCGCCCGTGGTTGTACGCCGGGATGATGACCGAGACGGTGCTCAAAACGGCACCATGCGCCGCAAGGCGCTCCGTTCGTCGTCGCTCAGCACGCGCGTCAGCAGCAGGAGACCGTACGACGCGATGGAGGCGCACGCCACTCCGACCCGCGCGATCGTCGATGTCGTGAGCAATACGGTGACAACGACCGGCAGCACGAGCACCGCGACACTCAACGCGAAATCGCGCCGGTTGTCGGGCCACGGAACGAACGCGAAACCGGAGAAGCGCGCCGCGAAGTACGCAGAGAGCAGCAGGTTGGCGAGCGCGCGAAGGCTCCACGCCACGGCCGCGCCGGCAGCGCCGAAGTGAATGATGAGAAACGCCGATCCGGCCACGTACGGCACGAGGAGCGAGAGCTGACAGCGGGCGATGATGTCGGTCCGCCCGAGCGTGATCAGCACTCCGCCCGGCACGTACGCCAGGATCTCGCAGACGATGCCGCCGATCAGCAGGTAGACCGGCAGGGTGCTCTCGATGCCGTACTGCGGGCCGGCCCACAACGTCAGGAACGGCCGGACCGCGACGCAGATGAAGAGCGCGCCGGGCAGCGCCCAGAACAACATCGCGTGCAATCCGCGGCGGTAGAGCAGCTCGAAATCGCGCCGGTCTGGATTCGCGTGCAGGCGCGAGAACGCCGGCAGCAGCGATTGCATGATGGCCAGCGGCAGTTGCGTCAGCATGAACGCGAGCGTGAAAGCGACGCTGTAGAACGCGAGCGCTTCGACCGAGGCGTAGCGCGGCAGGAGCAGCTTCTCGACGTTCGCCAGAATCGTCGACGCGATGAGCGAGAGCACCATGCCGCCGCCGAATCCGGCGAGCGATCTCACCACCGCGCGGCTGATGTGCGGACGCCGCAACGCGGGGAGCAAACGAAAGCCGATGATCGCGTGCAGCAGCGCCGCGGCGATCGCCGCGCCGGTGATGACCGACACGGCTCCGGTGACGCCGCCGCCGAGGTAGACGACGACCGGCACGAGGAGAATCTGTCCGGTGTTGGTGCCGGCGATCACGAGCACGACGAGATCCATCCGCAGGCGCACCGTTGCGGGCGTGTTGAGGACGCCGGCGATGGCGCGGGCGAGAAAGCCGAGCGCCGCGAGCCGCACGCAGGCGATCGCGGGCTCGTGGAGATATGCGGGAAGGCGCAGGCCGTGCTCGATGAGCGGGCGTGCGCTGACGGCCAGCGCGATCGAGACGATCGTCGCCGGCACGACCGCGAGCAGCAGCGCCGACCAGATCGCGGTCGCTTCCGCTTCATCGTCGCCACGCGCGTGCGCGAGCGAGCCGAATCGCGTCGAAGCGGTGCCCATCCCCATGTCGGCGAACGAGAGATATCCGATCAGCACGTTCACGAACGCCACGATGCCGTACTGCTGCGGCCCAAGGAGCCGGATGACGAACGGCGTGGCCACGAGCGTCGCCAGCATCGTCACGCCCTGCCCCGTGAGATGCCACATGCTGCCGCGCACCACGCGCGACGTCAGGCCGGGTCCCTCGACTGCGCTCGGGATGACGGGCAAACTCTCAGCGGACAGGGGATCGCTCATAATGGACGGGCCGCAATTCTGCCCGTCATCCCGAGCGTAGTCGAGGGACCCGGGCGGGCGGTGGCGCGCTGATCGTGCCTTCCACACACCCAGGTCCCTCGACTACGCTCGGGATGACGAAGCCGATGCGCGCTCTCTATCTCTGCTACTTCGGTCTGCGCGAGCCGCTCGTGCAGACGCAGGTCCTCCCGTATCTGCGAGAGCTCGCGGCAGGCGGCTACGGAATGTGGCTCCTCACCTTCGAGCCCGAAATGAAGCAGCGCTGGAACGCAAATTCGATAGATGACTGGCGCCGCCACCTGCACGATGACGGCATCGAGTGGCACATGCTGCCGTATCACCGCCGGCCGTCGATTCCGGCGAAGGCTTACGACATCCTGGCAGGCGCCTGGCGCGCTGCGTCGATCGCGCGGCGAGAGAAGATCGCGCTCTTCCACGGCCGGAGTCACGCCGCAACCGCGATGGGTGCGATCGCGAAGTGGCTGACCGGCGGGAAGCTGATCTTCGACATCCGCGGATTTCTCGCCGAGGAGTATGTCGACTCGGGGAACTGGCGGGGCGGCGGATTGCTCTATCGATTGACGAAGGCGGCGGAGCGATGGCTCTATCGCGCATCGGACGGATTCGTGGTGTTGACCGAGCGGGCGAGAGAATCGCTCGCACTCGACGGTCCGGTCGAGGTGATTCCGACCTGCGTCGATCGAACGCGCTTCATCCCTTCACAAAAAAACGATCGGCTCGTCTTCGTTTACGCCGGCGCGCTCGGCGGCTACTACCTCATCGAGGAAATGGCGGGCCTGCTCGACGAAGCGCGCAAACGCGATCCGCGCACATACGCGCTGGTGCTGACGCAGAGCGAACCATCGGCGATGATCGACGCGCTGGATCGCCGCGGCTTCACGAGCGGCGACTATCGCGTCATGCAGGCCGCACCCGATGAGATCCCGAAGTATCTGAGCGAAGCGGACGTCGGGCTGCTGCTCGTTCGGCCGTCGTACGCGCGCCGCTCGATGTCGCCGACGAAATTCGCGGAGTACCTCGCGGCCGGACTGCCGGTCATCGCCACGGCCGGCATCGGCGATCTCGACACGCAGATCGCCGAAGGACGAACCGGCGCGCTGCTGCGCAGTCTCGATCGCGAGGCGTATCGCGAAGCGTTGCGCGAGATCGACGAACTGCGGCGCGATCCGGAGCTCGCCGCGCGCTGTAGGACCGAAGCGGCCGCGCGATTCGATCTGCATGACGTCGGTGGTGCGCGCTACCGCCGCCTCTACGACGCGGTGCTGCACGCATGAAGCGGATCCGCGTGCTGGCGCTGGCGTCGTATCCGGTGGAGGCCGCGTCGTCGCGCCATCGCATCGTGCAGTTCATCGAGCCGCTGGCACGACGCGGCATCGACGTCACGTTCTCGCCGTTCCTCGACGCGAAACTTTTCGCCGCGCTGTACGAGCCGCGCAAGCTCCTCGCGCAACTTCCCCGGCTCGCCCTGCGAACCCTCCTCCGCCTCGGCACGCCGTTCCGCGCGGCGCGCGCCGACGTCGTCTACATCCAACGCGAAGCGATGCTCTTCGGACCGCCGCTGATCGAATCGCTGATCCGCCGTCCGATCGTGCTCGACCTCGACGACGCCACCTGGATCTCGGCCGCGAGTCCGGTCTACGGCCGTCTCGCGTCGCTGCTCAAGTGGCCGTCGAAAGCCGACTGGCTGATCCGGCGCGCGCGCATTGTGACGTGCGGCAGTCCGAACGTCGCCGCGTATGCCGAATCGTGCGGCAGCGAGGCGGTCGTGATTCCGACCGTCGTCGACACGCGGCGCTTCCGCCCGCGCGCATCGCGTGAAGGGAGCATCCCGACCATCGGCTGGATCGGCACGCACAGCACGTTCAAGTTCGTCGAACGCCTGCTGCCGATCTTCGAACGCCTCGCGCACGAGACGCCGTTCCGGCTGATGATCGTCGGCTCCGGCCGCGACGACATTCGCATTCCGGGTGTGAATGTCGAGACGCGCGCGTGGACGATGGAGCGCGAGATCGCTGACTTTCAATCGATCGACATCGGCATCTATCCGATTGCCGACGACGAATGGAGCGCGGGCAAATCGGGATTCAAAGCAGTGCAGTACATGGCCACCGGCGTACCGTTCGTCATGAGTCCGGTCGGCGTCTGCGCGACGATGGGCACTTCCGGCACGACGCACTTCTGCGCCATCACCGACGATGAATGGCTCGACGCGCTGCGCCGGCTCGTCGCGGATGCGGCACTACGCGAGCGGATGTCGATTGCCGGCCGCGCGTTCGCCGAAGCGCATTACGATGTCGAGCCGCACGCGGACGCGCTCGCGGCTGCGATCCTGAAATGCCTTTGATCATCGTCCTTCTCCAATTCATTCTCACCGCCGCCGCCTGCTTCGGACTCTGGCGATTCTGGGGCACGCTGCGCGGCCGCGGCCGGAGCTCGCTGATCATCGCCGCGGGCTTTCTCATCCGCGCGCTCGGCGGCCAGGCGATCTTCTGGATCTCGTGGTTTCATCTGCCGCTCGCGCGATCGCTGCAACTCGGCAGAGGCCTCTGGGTCTTCGCGATCGACGGCCAGTGGTACCTCAAATTCGCCGGTCAGCTGATCGAGCTCGGCCCCAAAGCGATCGCCGCGATGACGACGTTCTATCCGTCGCATCTTTTCCTGCAGCTCCTCACGATCTTCACCGCCGCGTTCGGAGTCGTCGCCTCGACAGCGATCCTCTTCAACTGCCTCGCCTATCTCGCGACCTGCGCGCTGATCCTGCGCATCAGTAAACGGTCCGATTTCGCGCTCGCCGCGATCGCGTTCGGTCCTTCCACGATCCTCTGGGCACTGCAGCCGCTGAAGGACACGTTCTTCGATCTCCTCATCGTGGCCATGGCCGCCGCGTTGTTTCGCTGGCAGGAGCAGTGGCGTGGCGACGTCGCGCCGAAATGGACTTCGCTCCTGGCCACCGCAGCGGCGATGATCGTCGTGATGTACGAGATGGCCGGCACGCGCTGGTACTTCGCGACGTTCGTCTGCTTCCTCTCCGCGATTTTTTTCGTGATGACGCGGCGATCGCGCAACGCACTGATCGCCGGCGCCATCCTCTTTCTGGTGATGACGCAGGTCCTCCGCATCGGCGGCGAAGAGGACATCCCGCCCTCGGTTCGCCGCTTCCTCGATCCGCGCTCCTCGGTCGCCGAACCGTACAAGCCGGCGGAGGTGACGCGCTTCGCCGCCGTTTCGCGGCACGGATTCGAAGCCACGCCCGGCGCGACGACGATCGTCCCCGCCCGGCCCAGCGAGCCGCCGGTCGCCGTCGGCCTCACCGCGATGTTCGTGCCGCGCACGCTGGCGCAGGCGCTCGGACTGATACACATCGGCGGCGGGCGCGGCTTCTGGTTCGTCGCCGAGATCGACACGCTCGTCTTCGACGCGGTGATCTTCCTGGCGATCTTCTGGTGCCTGCGCGGTCGCCAGACGCCGCTCTCCGTGCTGCTCGCGCTCCTGTTCGCGATCACCGCCGGAGCGATGGCCTACACGGTCACGAATTTCGGGACGCTCTTCCGGCTGCGGCAGATGGTCTACGTGATCGCGGCGATCGCGCCGCTCACGGTTCGTCGTAGACGCGAACCCGCGCCAGACGAATCGCGAGAAACGCCAGCACGAGCGTGAACGAGACGATCGCGCCGACGCTCACCGTCAGCGGCGCGCGCCGCACGAGCATCGCCAGTGCGCCGGCGGCGGCGGCGAACGCGTAGAGCATCCAGACCGCCCACTTCTCCGACAGCCCGAGCGCGACGAGGCGATGCGACGTGTGATCGCGCCCGCCCTGCGACGCCGCGCGTCCCGCCAGCTTCCGCATCAGCGTCACGAACGTCGTGTCGAAGATCGGCACGACGAGGACGAGCACCGGCACCGCGAGCACGGCGACGACGCTGCGCGAACGGCCGCCGCCCGTGCCGCTCACCAGCGCGATGGATGCCAAAAAAAATCCGAGGAACATCGAGCCGCAGTCACCCATGAAGATCGAGGCGGGGTGATGGTTGTAGACGAGAAACCCGATGACCGCGCCCGCGAACGCCGCGAGCATCACCGCCTCGGCCGGCTGCTGGTTGGCGATGAAATTCAATCCGAGAAACGCCGCCGCGATGGCCGACACGCCGGCCGCGAGACCGTCCATGTTGTCGAGCATGTTCACGGCGTTCGTGATTCCGACCAGCCAGAAGAGCGTGATCGCGGCGTTCACCGCCGGCCAGCTCGTCCACGGCAGCACGAGGCCGAACGAGATCACCGCCCCGGCCGCGACGAGCTGCGCGATCAGCTTCTGATACGGCCGGACGTGCAGGAAGTCGTCGATCAGTCCGACGAGAAACAGCGCGCTGCTCGCGGCGATGACGACGAGGTTGTCACGCGTCAGCGGCACGAACGCCAGCAGCGTCCCGGCCACCGAGACCGCGATTGCCACTCCGCCGAGCATCGCCGTCGGCCGCGAGTGCCAGCGGTCGCTCTTCGGCCTGGCCACCGCGCCGATGCGCCGCGCCAGCGCGATGACGATGGGAGTCAGCACGAGCGACGCAATGAGCGACGCGAGTGCGACGGATGCGAGGGTGCGGGTCATGTAAAGCCCATCACCGGAAGAGCCGCGGAGCGGCTTTGGCATGTAGCCGGGGGTCGAGCGCGTAGCGCGCCACCCCCGGATACGCGCGTGAATTCCGAATTGCGCCGCGGCAGCGGCGCTGGACTCCGGCGCCACTGCCGTGGCGCATGTTCCTTGCGAATTTGCAGTCCGGGGGTAACGCGCTTCGCGCGCAACCCCCGGCTATCGGCCGATGCCGCTCCGCGGCATGAGCCAAGCGAAGTCCACGGCTTCCAAGAGACTCCCTGTGTTCATGCTGGATTTTCGCTCGTGGCACAAACCCATCATCCGCCGGAGCCTGCCCTGAGCGCAGCCGAAGGGGCACCTTCTCCCCGCTACCGCGGGGCGAAGGGCGACAAAACTCGCGCAGCGCAAGCATTGTTGCCCCTCGCCCCGCTTGCGGGGAGAGGGTGCCCCTTCGGCTGCGCTCAGGGCAGGCTCCGGCGGGTGAGGGGCCGTGCCACGAGCGAGGTTCGCGGCTCAGGATGACACGAGCTCCAGGTCCGCCGCGCGCGATTGCTCGTGGATCACCGCGCGGAGGATGTCGTCGAGCGACGTGCGCGGCGTGTATCCGATGAACGCGTTCGCCTTCGACGTGTCAGGGACGCGGCGAGGCATGTCCTCGAATCCAACTTCGTACGCCTCGCTGTACGGCACGTAGACGATTCCGGAATCGGCGCCGGTCAGCAAAATGACCCGCTCGGCGAGCTGCGTGATCGACACTTCTTCGGTCGAGCCGATGTTGAAAACCTCGCCCGGCGAGTCGTCGTGATCCATCAGCAACAGCAGCGACTTCACGACGTCGGCGACGAACGCGAAGCAGCGCGTCTGTTTGCCGCTGCCGTAAACCGTGAGCGGCTTTCCGTCGAGCGCCTGCCGCACCAGCGTCGGCACGACCATCCCGTAGCGGCCGATCTGCCGCGGACCGACCGTGTTGAACAGCCGGACGACGATCGCCGGCAGCTTCTTCTCGTGGTGATAGGCGAGCGCCAGAAATTCGTCGATCGCTTTCGAGCAGGCGTAGCTCCACCGCCCGCGCGTGGTCGCGCCCATGACGAGATTTCCATCCTCGCGGAACGGGACCTGCTCGCTCAATCCATAAACCTCGGAGGTCGACGCGATCAGCAGCCGCTTCGAATTGCGGCTCGCCGCGGCGAGGACGACTTCCGTGCCGCGCACGTTCGTCTCGATCGTCCGCACCGGACTCTCGACGATCAGCTTCACGCCGACCGCGGCGGCGAGGTGAAAGATGACGTCGCACTGATCGACGAGCTCGCCGACGAGCGCCGCGTCCTGAACCGATCCGAACGTGAAGTGGAAGTTGGGATGCCCGGCGACCTGCGAGAGGTTGTCGAGGCTTCCGGTGGAGAGATCGTCGATGACGAAAACTTCATCGCCGCGCGCGATGCATGCGTCGGAAAGATGCGACCCGATGAAGCCCGCACCGCCTGTAATCAGTACTTTCATGTAATTGGACCGAGCCCCTGATAAAGCGTGAGTATATCGGTGACAAGGCGCGCTTTGGAGTGCGTCGCCTCAACGTAGGAGCGGCCTCGCGCCGCCAGCGTGCTCCGCAGCTGCCCGTCGCCCAGAAGATATTTCAGCCCGGCGACGAACCCAGCTTCGTCATCACTCGGCACAGTGATACCGCGCTCGCGTATGTCGAATTCCGCTCCATCGATCGCCACATGACTCTCGATCGCGCCGAGGAGATCGATCACGCCGCCGACGGCAGTGCTGATCACCGCCTTGCCGTTCGCCATCGCCTCGATCAGCGCCAGCGGCGTCCCCTCGTTGCGCGACGTGAGCGCCACGACGTCGAGCGAGGCGTAGATCGGACCCGCCTCGCGGGTGCCGGCGAAGAGCACCGGCGCGCCGCGCTGCTCGAGCATCGCGCGATCGGCGCCGTCGCCGTAGACGACGAACGTCGCGAGACCGCGCAGCTCCGTTGCGACGCGGAGGAAGAGCTCGTGATTCTTGATCGCCGTCACGCGGCCGACGATGCCGACGACGACCGCATCGCGCGCGATGCCGAGCTCGTCGCGCAGTGCTTCGCCGTCGCGCGGATCGCCGCGCACGTCATCGATGTCGATGCCGAGCGGCACGACGGCGAACTGCTCCGCTCTTCCGACGCCGAACAGGTCGCGGATCTCGTGCAGCTGCTGCTCGCTCAGCACGACGATGCGATCGGTGTTGAGCCGGGCCAGCGTCCGCTCGATCACGAGAAAGAATCGCGTTTTCCAGACGCCGTAGTAACTGTGAAAGACGTGGCCGTGGTAGGTGTGGACGAACTTCACGTGACGCGGACGGCCGAGTTTCACGAAGCGATAGAGCAGGCCGGCGATGCGTCCCACCGCTCCGGCCTTCGCGGTGTGCGTGTGGACGATGTCGGGACGGAAGCGGACCATCAATCGCCAGACCTGCCAGATCGTCAGGACGTCGCGCGGCGAGAGCTCGCGGCTCATCGACGGAAGCACGAGCGGCGTCACGCCGCGCGCGATGGCGAACTCGGTCATGTCCTGCTCCCCTTCCGGCACGGTGCCGGTGACGAGCAGTGATTCGAATCCGTTGGCCGCCAGACCTTCGTTCTGCCAGACGACGTGCCGCGCAGGTCCGCCGACGTTGAGCCGCGCGATGAGACGGAGGAGTCGCATCAGTGAATGCCGGCCGCGGCGGCGACGCGCGCGCGCAGGTCGCCATCGAGATCATTGACGACCGCCGGATCGAAGCGCGCGGCCCGCGTCAGATCGGCCTCGGCCTCGCTCACGCGCCCGAGGTGCAGCATCACCATGCCGCGATCGACGTAGATCTCCGGCCGGTCGTCGATCCGCAGCGCGCGCGTGTACGTGTCGGCCGCTTCGGTCCAGCGCCCGAGGAGCTCGCAGTTCGCGCCGTAGAGCAGATACCAGTTCGGATCGAAGCGGCATCCGCGTTGCGCGATGCTGAGATCGCGCAGATTCTCGTGCGCCAGGTTGATCGTGCGGATCGGATTCGACTTCTCCGCGCTGGCGGTCCGAAGTCCGACGTCGATCAGCAGGAGATTGCCGCGATACGGAAGCACGCAGAAATAGTAGATACCGATCGCCGTGGCGATCGCCGCGATGACACGGATGCAGACGATCGCGCTACGCCGCAACATCGTCCCGGTCCCAGGTCAGACAAAGCGCGCCGAGCGTGAGCAGCATCAGGCGCGCGGCGGCGAGCTCCATCGGGAACTGTCCGAGGGAGATCATGAAGATCACCGTTGCGAGCGGCCAGCGGAAGGCGCGCGCGAATGCCGCTTCCTGCGTCGTCGCGATGCCGCGGCGCCGCTTCCCGGCCAGCACGGCGATCGCGGCGAGACAGATCGCGTAGCCCGGCAGGCCGCTCTCCGCCGCGACCTGCAGATGATCGTTGTGCACCTCTCCCCAGTTCATCGGAAAGCCGCGCGTCCAGTCGGCGGGATACTTTCCGATCAGCGCCACGCGATACGACATGTAATGAAACTTGAAGCAGCCAGGCCCGACGCCAACGAACGGATGATCGCGCGTCATGTCGATCGCCGCCAGAAACGGCAACAGGCGCTCGGAGAAAAGCTGCTGGTAGTTGTGTTGCGCGGCCGCCGATGCGATCTGCCGCACGCCGCGGCCGAGCGTCGTCGACGGTGAGAGGACGACGAGCGCGAGGCAGATGAAGACCGCGCCGACCGCGAGCGCCGCGCGCTTCGAGTGCAGCAGCGCGAAGAGCGTCAATCCGATGACCAGCGCACCGAGCGCCGTGCGCGTGGCGCTCGCGGCGATGCCCGCCACGAGCAGTGCGCCGATCGCCGCGTAGATCCAGCGCCGCGCTCCGCGCCCGCCGGCGGCGACGACGAACGCCGCGATCGCCGGAGCGACGAGATATGTCCCGACGTCGTTCGGATTGCCGAGCAGCCCGACGCTGCCGACGTGCGCGGTCGTGTCGGGCGCCGGAAGAAACGGCGTCCAGATCTTCAGCTCCTGCAGGATGACGATGATGGCGTTGATGCAGCAGCCGATCATCACCACGTCGATCGCGACGATCGAAGTGGTCTGCGCCGCGAGACAGGTGGCGATGAAGATGACCGCCGCCGCGATGACCGTGATCAGGCTGTCGGCGCTCAGCAGCCGGTTCGTCGACGTCAGCGTGGTGATCGACGTCCAGGCAACGACCGCCGCGACGACGAAAAACTCCGGCCGCCGCGTGAGCCTCCACGTCCGCTCCGTCGCCGTGATCCAGAAGAGCGCCAGCGCCAGCAGCAGAATCGCCTCGCCGCGAAACGCCAGCTCCTTCGGCAACCGGAAGTGATCGCTCCCATTCGTGACGATCGTGGCCGTGACGAATATCCCCGCCGCGAGGAGAACCACCACGGTCCGTTCGGCGGGATTGATGTCGCGAGGGGTGCTCATGGATGGGAGGAAGGTGCGGATCGCGGGGAAAGATACCCGAAACAGCTCGAGGTCGGGATTCCCCGCGAATCGAGGTAGGGTTTCCCTCCAGTGCGCGTCCGCGCCGATCGCCACTTCGGCATCGCAGATCCCGACGGCATCGCGCTGCATTCCCCACCGCGAAGGGGGCAATCCGGCGCAGCAATACATCGACGCCTACTCTCAGCACTCAGCACTCAGTCCTCAGCACTCAGTCGGCTGTATTTAATCGGGCCCTCCTGCGGACTCATATCCAGAGACACAGTGTCTCGGAGGCTGGAATGATGCAGTTCCGATGGTTGTGCGCAGCCGCTTGCGCAGCGGTCTTTTCGTGCGCGACGCTGCTGGCACAGCCGGCGCCTCCGCCCGAAGATCTTCCGCTCGACGCACTTCTCAACACACGCATCAGCACCGCCGCAAAGTACGAGCAGCGCGTGACCGACGTCCCTGCCTCGGTGGCCGTCATCACGGCGGAAGAGATCGCGCGCAATGGCTGGCTCACTCTTGCGGACGCACTCGCCTCCGTGCCTGGGGTAACGCTGACGTACGACCGCGGCTATACCTACCTCGGCGTCCGCGGCGTCGGCCTGCCAGGCGACTACAACAACCGCCTTCTCATCCTGCTCAATGGCGAGCCGCTACTCGATGGAGTGGCCGGGGCGATCGATATCGGAACGGCTCTTGGCGTCGACCTCTCATCGCTTGCGCGCATCGAGTTCGTGCGCGGACCGGGCTCGGTGCTGTACGGCTCCGGCGCCATGTTCGGAGTCATCAACCTCGTGCTCAAGAGCGAACAGGAAGCCTCCTCGGTCGTGGTGGGCAGCGGCAGTCACCATACGACCATCGCCAACGGCCGGTTCGTCCACGATCTCGGAAACGGCTTCAGCATGAGCGTCGCCGGATCGATGCAGAGCGATCCCGGCCAGAACCTCTTTTATCCCGAATACGACACGCCGGAAAACAACAATGGCGTGAGCAGCGGACACGATTACGACAACTATCGAAGCCTGATGGGCACGGTCGCGGGCCACGGCCTGCGACTGCTGGCACTGACATCCACCCGGACGAAGGGCGTCCCCACGGGATGGTTCGGAACGAACTTCAATGGGCAGCAGCAATTCACCGACGGACGCAGTCTTCTGTCATTGACGACCGAGCACCGCACTTCATCAACGGGTCAGGTGTTCCTGCGGACCTCTTACGATCGATTCGATTATCACGGCCAGTTTCCTTATGGCGACGAGATGGGACGCGATCGCTCATCCTCCACGCGGCTCAATGCCGATTTTCGTTATGTGTGGGACGCCAGGCCGAACCACCGCGTGACGCTCGGCGCCGAATATGTCGCCAATGTGCGCGCCAGTTACACCACCTCCCTGGGAGACATCACGCACGTCATCGGCGGCCCGTTCTCCATCGGCTCCGTCTACGCACAGAGCGAATTCCAGCCGGTGCATTCATTGTCCGTGACCACCGGCCTGCGCTTCGACCGCTACGCCCATGTAACGCAGACATTGAATCCGCGGGGAGCCGTCGTCTGGCATTGCAATGCCGCGAATACACTCAAAGTGCTCTACGGAAGCGCCTTTCGTCTGCCGAGCGTCTTCGAGCTCGGGCTGGTGGATGAAGGCCAGAACTTCATTTCCAATCCGAATCTGCAGCCGGAGAAGATCCGTCAGTACGAAGTGGTCTGGGAAGGACGGCTGACGCCGGAAGTGCTCGTCAGCGTATCGCCCTACCGGCTGCACATGACCGGCCTGATCAGACAACAGACGGATGCCCTCACGACCATCACTCAATATCAGAACCTCAATGACGTCGTATCGCAGGGTGTGGAGCTGAAGGCCGATTACCGGCGCAGCGACGGACTCTGGTCGTACGCGAGCTATTCGCGCCAGCAGGCCCGCGAAGACGGAATCGAAATGCTCAACTCCGCGGCCAATCTGGCCAAGGCCGGCATTTCCACGCCGACGTCGCTTCCGCTGCAGGGGGCTCTGGAGCTGGTGTACGAATCGGGACGAAAATCGCTGGCTCGAAGCGAAACGGACGGCGTGCTGCTGGCCAACCTGACGTTCTCCGCCGCACTACGCTCGTCCATGCGGCTTTCCGTCACCATCAGGAATCTTCTGAACACCCGATATGCGACGCCGGGAAGCCCTCCGCAGGCCGAAGACACGATTCCGCAAAACGGCCGGACATTCCTCCTCAGGCTGCGCGTGGGGGGATAGCCGGTGTGGAAAGCGAAACGATGGCTGGCCCGCCACACCTCTATCGGGCTGTTGTTCCTGGCGCTTGCGACGACCGCTCTTCCGGCCCTCGGACAGACCGCGCCGATCCCCGCCGGCGTACAGCTCCTTCTCTTCAGCAAGATCTGGATGTTCGATCGCTCCATTGCCGAGAACGGCCAGATCGTCATGGCCGTTCTCTACCAGTCGACGTTTCGAGCTTCGGAAGAGGCCAAGGATCAACTCATTGAAGCCGTTCGCGCCAATGGATTGAAGATCAAGTGCGTTCCGGTCGCTCTCGACGATGCCGAAAACGTCGCAACCGCACTCGAGCACGTGAAGGCCGACGTCTTCTATGTCACGGAAATGCGAGGCATCAATATCCCCCAGTTGGTCCGCGTCAGCCGGGCGCGCCACATCAAGACCATCACCGTGACGGAGGGCTACGTCGAAGGGGGCGTCGCAATCGGCTTGCGCGTGCGCAATGACAAACCGGTCATTGTCGTGAATCTGAGCGCGGCAAAAGCTGAAGGCTCCGACCTGACCGCCCAATTGCTCCGATTCTCGACAGTCATCGACGGGGCGACGCAATGACCTTCAGACCGAAACATTCGATTCGCAACAAACTGACCAGGATCATCATGCTGACCAGCACCACCGCGGTGATGCTGGCGTGTCTGGGGTTCGTCATTTCCGACCTCGTCAGTCTGCGCAGCGGCCTGGCCGGAGATCTCTCTACGCTCGCTCAGGTCGTCGGGACCAACAGCATCGCCGCACTTACGTTCGGAGATCATCAGGGCGCGAGCGAGGTCCTGAGCGCGCTCGCCGCCAAGCCGTCGATCGTCGCCGCCGCCATTTACACCGATCAGGGAGAACCGTTCGCTCAATACGAACCGGATGCCTCCACATCCATCCCGAGCATCCTGCCGGAGGACGGCTTTCATGACCGGGGCAAGGACCTCGAATTGGTTTATCCACTGCAATTCCACCATCACCGCATCGGCACGCTTTACATCGTTTCCGACTCACGTGAACGCAATGCCCGGCTGACGCATGACGTCGTGATCGCGGCCCTCATCGTGCTCGTGGCGCTCTTCTTCGCGCTCGTCCTGTCGTGGAGATTGCAGCGCACCATTTCGGCGCCGATCGTCGAGCTGGCGCGTGTGGCGAATCTCGTCTCCCGGCACAAGAACTACAGCGAGCGCGCAAATCCTCTGCGCTCGAACGACAGCGATGAGATCGACCATCTGATGACCGGATTCAACAGCATGCTCGCCGGGATCGAGCAGCGCGACGACGAGCTGCTGGTCTCCAGGAACGCCGCCGAGAAAGCCGCCGCGATCAACGCCCAACTGGCGCGGGAGAGCGCGCTGATCCTCAACAGCGCCACGGACGGAATCATCGGCGTCGGCCTCGACAACCGGGCCACGTTCCTCAATCCGGCGGCCACGGAGCTGCTCGGGATCACGCTGAGCGACCTGGATGGGAAAACGATTCACGAGGCCATCCATCATTCGTACGCCGATGGTTCGCCATTCCCGGAAAAGGATTGCACCAACGCGATTCGGATGCGGGACAGCCGGTCGTTCGAGCTCACGGACGACACCTTCTGGCGGCGCGATGGCACGAGCATTCCCGTCGAGTACTCCTCCAGACCGATGTTCGATGAAGACGGAACCCAGCGCGGCTCGGTCGTGGTTTTTCGCGATGTGACCGAGCGCCGGGCCATCGACCGGCTCAAGAGCGAGTTCGTCTCGACGGTCAGCCACGAACTCCGAACGCCGCTCACTTCCATCCGCGGAGCGCTCGGCCTTCTCGGCAGCGGCCTGCTCGGCCCGCTCCACGAAAAGGGGCGGCGGATGCTGGAGATCGCCGTAAGCAACACCGACCGGCTCGTCCGGCTCATCAACGACATCCTCGATCTGGAACGGATCGGATCGGGCGCGGTCGAACTGGCGCGCACCGACGTCGACGCCAACACGGTCATGGTTCAGGCATCGCAGGGACTGCAGGCGATGGCCGACGAAGCGGGTGTCGATCTCCTGGTCACCCCGGCTTCCGGAATGCTGTTGGGCGACAGCGACCGGATCATCCAGACCCTAACGAACCTGATCGGAAACGCCATCAAATTCTCGCCGGCCGGCACCACGGTGACGGTGAGCGGAACGGCGCGCGAAGCCGATTTCGTATTCTGCGTGGCCGATCAGGGACGGGGTGTACCCGAGGAAAAACTCGAAACGATCTTCGAGCGTTTCAGCCAGGTCGATGCCTCCGACTCCCGCGACAAAGGGGGCACCGGTCTCGGATTGGCCATCTGCAAGACCATCGTCCAGGCGCACGGCGGACGGGTCTGGGCGGAGAAAAACGAGCCCGCCGGCAGCCGCTTCCAATTCACGATTCCGCTGACCACCCAACCGGCGATCGAGGAGCCGGACCACGCGGCTCCCGTGCTCATCGTGGAACATGACCCCGATCTCGCCCGCGTAATGACCACCGCCCTGCAGAGCCGCGGCATTCGCACTCATCACGCGAGCACCGGCGACGAGGCTATCCGCCTCTGCACCAAGCACGCGCCGAGCTTGATCGTGCTCGATCCCAAGATGGATGGCTTCGCGGTCATTGCCGCTCTGCGCAAAGACGCCACATCCCGCACCCTCCCGCTCATCGTCTACTCCGCGCTCGATATCGAGCGCGCCGACCGCTCGCGTCTCAGCCTCGGACCGACCGAGTTCCTCACGCAGAGCAGGTGCACGCTGCCCGATTTCGAAAGTCACGTCGTTCGGTTGCTCGAGGTCGTTCCGAAACAGGAGAGAGTTGAAGCGACCGCCTGACCTCGATCGGCAGCCCGACCGCCCATCAGGCGTCGCGGACCGTCGCTTTCAAGGGGAACGTAATAGGACGACCATCGATCGGATTCGAGCTGGATGGGCGGAGAGGGCGCTGAACCTCCACAGTGATCGTTCTGTACAAGTCTACAAGCGCCTGAAACGCGACCTGTCGGAAGACGATGCGATCATCGCCGTTTCGGCGATGCACGCACACAGATCGCAGCCGTGTATCAACAGGTCGCTCTGACGGCAGCCGATGAGTTCGGAGCACGGACTGGCAGTGGCCGATTTCATTGATTCTCTCGACCGCGCGATCGTTTCGAGCTCAATTCGTAACGAGTGACGTAGACTCGATGGCATTTCAAGCGTGACTTAGTTGCCGAAGAAGTCTCCGCTTACGGGTCACGCTACTTGAATTGCGGCAAAGACATAGTTGCATCAGTGTGGAGGGGCAATGTCGAAGATCGACACAACGGTGGGCAAGTTGGTTTCCATGATCGCGGATGGCGAGCTGCGGCTACCCGAGATGCAGCGCGCCTACGTCTGGCCCGCGACGAGGGTCCGCGACCTTCTCGACTCCCTTTACCGGGGCTACCCGTCCGGCACGATCCTCGTGTGGGAGACCGAACGACCAATGCCCAGCCGTGACCTCGCAGTCGAACAGGACGAAAGCCCGTTCAAGGGTCATAAGTTACTTCTCGACGGACAACAGCGGCTGACTTCTCTCTCAGCGATTCTCCGGGGCACACCGGTTGTCGTGCGAAACCGCAGGAAGCCCATCGAGATCCTCTTCAACCTTGATCACCCCGAAGGAGCGCCTGTCGAAGTCACGGAAGTCGAAGACGACGAAGCGCCGAGCAGTGACGAAACCGAAGTCGACAGCGAGACGGAGGACGAAGCCGAATCGCCAAACATCAACGAACGCCTCCGGCAGCGTACATTCGTAGTCGCCAGCAAGCAGATGCTGGCAGATCCTCGTTGGGTGCGAGTTTCCGAACTGTTTCGAGACAGCGTCTCTGACGCGCAGATTCTCAAACCGTTGGTGAAGTCTTTCGACGATCCGAAATTCGATCTGTACTCGAAACGGCTACAAGCACTTCGGCGCATTCGAGAGTACCCGTACGTCATGCACGTGCTCGATAAGGATCTCTCCTATGAGGAAGTCGCGGAGATCTTCGTACGGGTGAACTCGTTGGGAATGAAGCTGCGAGGATCGGACCTGGCACTCGCACAAATCACATCGCGATGGAAGGACTCGCTCAAGCTATTCGAAGCGTTTCAGTCGGAATGCGAAGAGAAGTGGTTCACGCTCGATCTGGGCCTGATTGTCCGGGCATTGGTCGTATTCACGACTGGGCAGAGCCGCTTCAAAACCGTCGCCACGATTCCAGTTGAGCGCATGAGGGACGGTTGGGAAAAGGCGAAGGAAGGCCTTCGATTTGCGGTCAACTTTCTTCGAGCCAACGCGGGAATCGAGGACGAGACGCTGCTGGCGTCCCCCGTCTATCTCATTACGATAGGGTTCTATGCAATGTCACGCGATTACCGGCTCTCGGGCGAGGACGAACGCGGACTGCGTAGATGGCTCTACATCGCCAACGCGCGCGGCCATTACAGCGCATCCTCCGAGACGACTCTCGACACTGATCTGAACCTGATCAGCCGAGGCGGCAGCACGGCCGATCTCTTGGCAACGCTAAAACAACAACTCGGGCGCTTCGAGGTGGTGCCTGAGGATCTCATCGGTCGCGGACAGAGAAGCGCACTGTTCTCGATGGCCTATCTGGCCCTCAAAGCAAAAGGCGCGAAAGATTGGCGGACACGTCTCGGTCTGTCCCTGACACATTCCGGCAGGTTCCACTTCATCGAGCAGCACCACCTCTTCCCCAAAGCTCTCCTCAAACGCGCCGGCGTCGGCAAGGCAGAGGTCCACGAAATCGCGAACATGGCTTTCATCACTGGCGGTACGAATAGAAATATCGCGTCTCGTCCGCCCGAAGATTACCTAGCAACGATCGTCGAGGAACAAGGGAAGGAAGCTCTCGAAACGCACTGCGTTCCAACGGACCCTGACCTCTGGCGAGTGGATGCGTATCCGCAATTCTTGGCCTACCGACGAGCAGCGCTGGCCGAGGCAATCAACGGATTCATCTCGATGGACGACGAAGGTCGAACGGGTTTTAATCTCGAACAGTTGATCGGTGGCGGTGAATCAGACGCTGTCGAATTCAAGTCTTCTGCTCGGTGGGACTACCGTGAAGGCAAGCACAACAAGGTCTTGGAAATGGCAATCACCAAGACGGTTGCCGGATTCCTGAATGCGAAAGGGGGAACGCTTCTGATCGGAGTATCCGACGACGGCAAAGTGGTCGGCCTCGAAAGCGACTACAGGACTCTCGGCAAACGACCGGATCGCGATGGATATCAGCAATTTCTCGTCACCCTTATCTCAACACAGACCGGAAAAGAGGTCTGTTCGCGACTTCGCATTTCGTTCCATCCGATCGAGGGCAAGGAAGTGTGTGTCGTCGAGGTCGCCGAAGGACTGAAGCCCGCTTACGTCGAAGAAGGGAACTCTTCGAAGTTCTATTTGCGCACAGGTAACGTCACGCAGGAACTGACTACCAAGGAGTCCATCGAATACACCAACATGCGCTGGCCCGGACGGTGACTGTACTGAGATTCTCCAAGGGCTCAGAGGCGCAACAGCCAACAAGCTAATCAGCCGCAGTTGGATCTGCGACAATCCATCGGCCTTTCGGTGACGTGACCAGATGCAAGGCATGCAACCCTTCAAGCCGCAGCAGATTTCCGATCTCACCTGACCGAGTCCAGCGTTCGACCTCACACAGCACTCGCGCTTACGCTCCGCCGCAAACTGCTGACGCGTCGCCCGAACCACAACCTCGGAATCGGCACGGACTGGCGACTCACGTCAACTCCTGCTGCAGTCACGTGAATCTTCGTTCTCAGCAGCTCACCCGTCTCCCACTGCTGCTAACTCCAGATTCCTTCGAGAGTTGGCTCACTCTGATTCCCGATCCGAAGGCAGCCAGAGACGAAAGAAGCCACTGTCGCCAGTGGCTTCGATTCGATTTTCTTCCTGGAGCCGTTGGGCGGATTTGAACCGCCGACCTGCTGATTACGAATCAGCTGCTCTGCCAACTGAGCTACAACGGCGTGTGCGGCAGGACTTGGTGGAACAGCGCGGCGCGTGATTCTATTCACCGTCAACGCGGGTGTCGAGCGTTTTTTGCTACCATCCGGCAGCTTTGGCGAAACGAGAGCGTTTCCTCTCCGCGGGGCTGGTCCTGCTACTGCTCGCCGTCCGCGCCGCGAGCTTCTTCCGCTACCGATTCGACTCCGACGAACCGCAGCACCTTCACGTGGCCTGGGGGTGGACGCAGGGGCTGATTCAGTACCACGACGTCTTCGATAACCACGCGCCCCTCTTCCACATCGTCACGGCGCCGTTCCTCGCCTTCTTCGGCGAGCGGGCGAACATCCTCTTCTACATGCGCGGGCTGATGATTCCGATCTGGCTCTTCGTCTGCGCGGCCACGTTCATCATCGCCCGCCGCTTCTACACGCCGCGCATCGCCGCCTGGTCGGTGCTCATCCTCAATCTTTTTCCGCCGTTCTTCCTGAAGTCGATCGAGTACCGCACCGACAACCTCTGGGTCGGACTCTGGATGGCGGCCTTTCTCGTCCTGACCGGCGGCGCGCTGACGAAGCGGCGGATGTTCGCCGTGGGGCTCCTCCTCGGCATGGCCACCTGCGTCTCGCTGAAGACTTCGCTCCTGCTCGTCTCGCTGCTGCTGGCAGGCATTGCGATCTGGTGCTTCACCATTCGTCCGAGGTCGTGGCGCAACGCCGCGTTGATCATCCTTCCGGCGCTCCTCGGGTTGGTCATCGTCCCGTCGATCGTGGCCATCGTGTTTGCCTGGCTCGGCGCGTGGCCCGATCTCGTCTATTGCAACTTCACCTTCAACGAATTGATCTCGAAGTCGCGGCCGCATGCGGCGACAATTCGCCTCTTCTATCCGATTGCCCTGGCCGCGATTTTCTATGCGGCGCGGCGGCTTTCATTCCTCGCCGTTCTCTCGCTGTTCTACACGGCGACACTCATCTGCTGGTGGCCGCTGATCTCGTCGCGCGACTTCCTCGCAATCCTGCCGGTCTTCGCGATCATCCTCTCCGCATGGTTCGACCGGAAGCCGCTTCGCGCTCCGGCGCTGGCCGCGATCGCGCTGTTCGCGCTCTTCGAGCTCGGCCGCGAGACTCACTGGCTGAAGAACGAGACGCGCGAATTCACGACGATGATGGATCAGGTGCTGCACCTGACGAAGCCGGGCGAGCCGCTGATGGATTACAAGGGCGAGACGATCTATCGCTGGCGTCCCTACTACTTCATCCTCGAGGCGATCGGCCGTGCGGAGCTGAAGCAGGGCGTGATCCCCGACACGATCGCGCGCGACATGATCAACGTGCAGTGCCACGTCGCGCAGGCCGACGGCGCCTTCTGGCCACCGGCTGCGAAACAGTTCCTGCTGAAGCACTACATCGATGTCGGACGCCTGCGCGCCGCGGGCAATGTGATCGCACAACACGGTGACTTCGACGTCGCTATACCGGGGGTCTACGTGATCATCGACAAGCACGGGCAGGCGCGCGGGACGCTCGACGGGGCGCCGTATCGCGATGCGATCGAGCTCGCTCCCGGCGTCCATCACTTCGATCGCGCCACGGACGAACAGGTCGTGTGGCTCTGGGCTCCGGCGTATCAGCGCGGCTTCTCGCCGTTCCACCTGCGCGACCGGGACTTCTGATGCCTCACATGTACAGGCCGCCGCTGACATTCAGCACGGTGCCTGTGATGTAGCCCGCCTGTTCGGAGGCGAGATAGACCGCGGCGTACGCGATGTCGTCGGGCGTGCCGAGGCGCTTCGCGGCGATGCGCTCCTCGAGCTTCTTCTTCGCGTCGTCCGTCATCGCCTCGGTCATCGAGGTCTGAATGAAGCCGGGCGCGATGGCGTTGACCGTCACGTTGCGCGAGCCGATCTCCAGCGCGAGCGATTTCGTGAAGCCGATGATGCCGGCCTTCGACGACGAGTAGTTCACCTGCCCCGGGTTGCCGCTCAGGCCGACCACCGAGGTGATGTTGATGATGCGACCCCAGCGGGCGCGGATCATCTTCTTCGCGATTTCCTGCGTGATGTGAAACGCGGAGTCGAGGTTCGTGCGCAGCACGCGATCCCACGCTTCCGGCTTCATGCGGATGAAGAGATCGTCCTCCGTCACACCGGCGTTGTTGATGAGGATGTCGATGTTGCCGTGCTCGTCGAGCAGCGACTTGATCCGATCGCGAACGTCGGCACCGGTGATGTCGAGTTGCACGGCCACGCCTTTTTCGCCGATCTCTGCGGCGACGCGTTGCACGGCGTCGAGCGTGCGAGCGGCGCAGAGAACCTTCGCTCCCGATTCGCCGAGGCGGCGGGCGATCGCTTCGCCGATACCGCGCGAGGCGCCGGTCACGAGGGCAGTTTTGCCGGTCAGATCGATTTGCATGCTGTTTTCTCCGTTACGTCATCCCGAGCGTCAGTCGAGGGACCTTGGTGGGTGGTGGCGCGGTAATCGTGCCGCACACCCGCCCAGGTCCCTCGACTACGCTCGGGATGACGGGGCATCACATCTTTGCGGCGAATGCCTCGATCGAGGCGACGTCCGAAACGCTGATCAGCTCCACCGTCTTGTCGATCCGTTTGATCATCCCGGTGAGGACCGGCTTCGGTCCGACCTCGACGAAGCGGCGCACGCCCATGGCGATCATCCGCTGCACCGACTCGACCCAGCGCACGGGCGAGACGACCTGGCGGATCAGCGCGTTGCGGACCGCGGTCGGCGTGCCGATCGGCGAGGCATCGACATTCGACACGAGCGAGACCCAGAGGTCCTTGAACTGCGCCTCATCGAGCAGCGGCTTCAGTCGCTCTTCGGCCGGCTTCATCAGCGCGCAATGGAATGGCGCGGAGACTTCGAGCGGAATCGCCCTGCGACCTTTCGCAGTCGTGACCGCGATGGCGCGCGCGATGGCGGCCGCGGTGCCGGCGACGACGATCTGTCCCGGCGCATTGATGTTCGCGACTGAGAGGACGTCGCCTTCCGCCGCTTCGTCGCAGACGGCCTGCGCTTCTTCGACGCTCGCGCCGATGAGCGCGGCCATCCCGCCCGCGCCGACCGGCACGGCTTCCTGCATGAACTTGCCGCGGAAGTGCACGATCTTCGCGGCCTCGGCCGGCGTGAGTCCGCCGACGCTGACGATCGCGCTGTACTCGCCGAGCGAATGGCCGGCGACGAGATCGCGGCGGGCGATGCCGAGCTCCTCTTCGAGCACGGCGTGGATCGCGGACGAGACGGCGAGGATCGCCGGCTGCGTGTTCTCCGTCAGCTTCAGCTCACTCTCGGGACCTTCGAAACAGAGCTTCGAGATCGAGAAGCCGAGGTGGTTGTCGATCTCGTCGAAGACGCGCCGTGCCACGGGGTATTTCTCTGCGACATCCTTCCCCATCCCGGCAAACTGGCTCCCCTGTCCGGGGAAAACGAAAGCAGTGTTGTGCTCCACGCGCGAATGATAACGGAGTGTTTACGTTTCGACGGCCAGGACTTCCGAGGAGTGCTCGCGCTTGTGCAGGTCGCCGATCTTGCGCTGGATCTTCTCGTCGATCCGGTTCACGGCGAATTCGCGGGCCACGCGGATGGCATTCTTGATGGCCTTCGCGTTGGAGCGGCCGTGGCAGACGATGCATCCGCCTTTGACGCCGAGGAGCGGGGCGCCGCCGTATTCGGAGTAATCCATCCGCTTCTTCAAACCGTCGAATGCGCTCTTCGCCAGCAGCGCGCCGATCTTGCGCGGAATCGTGCGGGTCATCTCCTCGCGCAACGTCTTGCTCACGAACTCGCCGAGCGCTTCGCTCGCTTTGAGCACGACGTTGCCGATGAAACCGTCGCACACGACGACGTCCGCGTTGCCGTTAAAGACATCGCGACCTTCGGCGTTCCCCATGAAGTTGAGGCCGGTCTCCTTCAGGACGCGGTACGTCTCCTTCGTCAGCTCGTTCCCTTTGCCTTCTTCCTCGCCGATGGAGAGGAGTCCGACGCGCGGGTCCTGCTTGCCGAAGAGCATCTGCGCGTAGAAGTGACCCATGACCGCGAATTCGCGCAGATGGCTCGACTTCGCGTCGACGTTGGCGCCGACGTCGAGCAGCAGCGTGTGTCCGTGCTGGCTCGGAAGTATCGCGGCGAGGGCCGGGCGGCTGACACCTTCGATCATCCCCATGACCATCCGCGCCGAGGTCCAGGTCGCGCCGGTGTTTCCCGCCGACACGAATGCATCCGCACGACCCTCGGCGACGAGGTTCGCGCAGACGCGGATGGAGGAGTTGCGCTTCCTGCGCAGCGGAGTGAGCGCGTTGTCGTCCATCTCGACGACTTCGCGCGCGTCGACGATCTCGATTCCGCGCGGCGTCTGCTCGGTGAGTGCGGCGAGCTCTTTCCGGACGACTTCTTCCTGGCCGACCAGGATGATCTCGACCGGATACTCTTTCGCCGCCAGAAGCGCGCCGGCGACGATCTCACGCGGTGCGTGATCGCCGCCCATTGCGTCAAGGGCGATCCGACAATGCGTGGACGTCGCGCCGCCGACAGTCATCGCGGTCTGTGGACTAGAAAGCGTCCTTGACGGCGATCACTTCGCGGCCTTTGTAGAAGCCGCATTTCGGGCAGACGCGGTGCGGAAGCTTGGCCTCGTGGCACTGCGGACAGGTCGAGAGCGACTTCGCCTTGAGGAAGTCATGGGCGCGACGCGTGCGCGTGCGGGCCTTGGAGTGGCGTCTTTTTGGATTTGGCATCGTTGAATCCTTTCAATTGCCGGGCAGGCAACTAACTTTCTCTATTCTTCGCGAGCTCTTCCCGAATCCCCTTCAGCGCTCCCCACCGATCGTCCGTCGCCGCGAGCTCGCACTTGCAAGCCTCGCGGTTCCGGTTCGCGCCGCAGGTCGGGCAGAGACCGAGACACTTCTCATCGCACAGGGGCTTCATCGGAATCGAGAGCTGAACCTGCTCGAGCGCCAGGTCCTTCAAGGGTACCGCGCGCTCCGAGTAGTACTCGACGTCGAGCTCTTCCTCATCGGTGATCTCGACTTCCTCGTTTTCCCCGGAGGCCTGTGGACGAGGGCGAAATCTTACGTGAAAGGCCGAGGGGTTCGCAAACGGGTAGGCATCGACGCAGCGCGAACAGATCAGATCGCCGGCGAATTCGGCCGTCCCATCGACCAGGTATTCGCCCGGGACATGGCCCTTGTCGACGGTGACTTTGATCTCGACCGGACCGATCGCGGCGAGCTCGTCGCCCTCGAGATCCTGAGGCGTGAACGAGAACGTTCCGCTGTACGACTGCGGGCCGTCCTTATCGATCACGTCGAAGTCGATGATGGGGTTCTGCTGCATGTTCGCCCCTAAACTGCTGAGGGCACGGAACTATTTCGCCGCGATGACCACCCGCAACTCCTCTGCCACGCCGTCGGTGGAGCCCGCTGCTTCGATCGACTTCGCCTGCTCCAGGAAGCCAATCCAATGCTTGAGGTCGCGAACGGAGCGATGGAGCTTCGGGGCGACGATCCGGAGCGCCGGATTTCCATCTATCTCGTTGAGCAGAGGGACCATACGGCCCGGATCGAGCTTCGCCGCCCAGACGTTCGCCGGCCAGCGCGCGTCGTCCGCTCCATCCTTTAGATAATGGTCGAGCGATTTCGGGTCGAAGGAGACGACCAGGTCGTTTCCGGAATCGACCGTTCTGAGACCGGTCAGCTCCTGCCCGGTGCTCCCGATCGCCTTCAGGACGCTGTCGAGCGCGAGCCGGCGCTCGGGAGTGGCCGGGAGGGCGATGACTTCGCGCGGCTTCGGGATGAGCGTGCCGGTGTCGACGTCGTAGAGCGCGATCGTGCCGCCGTCGCCGAGGAGGGTGGTGACCTCTTTGGCCATGATCCGCTGCAACTCGAGCGCGCGGGGCGGCTTCGTGAAAGAGGCGGTGAGGATCGCGCTCTTCGGAAAACGGACGCGCAACGGCTCCGGCCGGACGACGTCGTTCGGATCGGCAGGCGCGCGCGAGGTGATGACCACCTCGCCCGGCGTGACCGCGATGCTGCTGACCGCGGGCCGAGGAATCGGAGGAAACGCGCCGCGCGAGCTAATGCGCTGAACCGCGAGGGCGTCGCCGGGCGGCAGTCCGTTCGCCAGCGTTGCGATCCGATCGAGCTCGCCGCGCTCGATCGGCTGATCGGCCGGCGCGTTGATCAGAAACGATCCACCCGGCGCGCCGGCGATCATCAGGTACGTCCGCGCGAGCATCGCGCGAAACGGATCGAGTTGCACGAGGTAGGTCGTCTTCTTGTTGCTCGTCCAGATGATGACGTCGGCGCCGCCGAGCATCCAGGGCCGCGGCAACGGCTGCTTGCCGCTGGCCCGCACGAGGAGATCGCGCGTGATCGGATTCGCATCGAGCTTCGCGTTCAGCGCCGCCGCCCGCGGAACGATGACGAACGACTCGGCGGAGTCAGGCACCTGCGCGAGCAGCGCGCGTTGCGCGGTGTCGAGCGGAAAGGTCACACCGCGCGTGTCGACCGGAACGGTATAGAGGAGGTAGCCCCAGACCGCGGCAATCACGGCGATGAGAAGCAAGATGGCGATGACGAGTTTGCGCATTGCTAGGTTCGTTGACAGTTGACCGTTGACAGTTGGCTGTTGGCAGGATGAGGGTCGTCGCGCTCCTGCCAACTGCCAACTCTCAACGGCCAACGTAATACCATTCGCGCCGATGCTCCGAACGGTGGCAATCGTTCTTCACACTCTACGCCAGGCGCTGGCGGAACGATTGCGCGCGGCGTGGCGTGCGGCCGCGATGCGCGAACGGAAGCTGCGCATCGGCGTCGACATCCGCCCGTTCTACGAGCCGCTGACCGGCATCGGCTGGTATCTCTACTTCCTGCTGCAGGAGCTGGCGAAGCACGACGACGTCGAGCTCTTCCTCTTCGGCGACGCGCGGATCACCGACCTCGGGCCGTCCCTGCATGCAGAGATTCCCGCGAACGCGCACCTCTGCACGTTCGATCTCCGCGGCGTCCCACCGTCGCGCCTCTCGCGCCCGTTCACCGCCGCGGCGTATGTCGCGTGGATGAAGATTGTCGATCCCGACGTGATGTTCGCCGCGAACTACTTCCTGCCGCGATTGCACGCCGCGGTCGCGCGGCGCCGCGTGATCACCGTGCACGATCTGACGTACAAACGCTTCCCCGAGCTGCTGCAGAAGGAGACGCTGCACAATCTCGACGCGCACATGCCGCGCGAGCTGGCGCGCGCCGACGCGGTGATCTGCGTGTCGGAGTCGACGCGGCTCGATCTCCTCGAGTTCTACGACGTCGATCCCTCCCGCGTCTTCGCCATCCACTCCGGCCTCGGCACGAGCGCGGAACCTGCTCCGGTCCACGATCTCCCCGCGCGCTACCTCCTCTTCGTCTCCACCGTCGAGCCGCGCAAGAACCTCGGCGTGCTGCTCGACGCATTCGCGCAACTCCGCGCTGACAGTTACGACGGCTCGCTGGTCGTCGTCGGCAAGGTCGGCTGGAAGTCGAAGGAGATCGAGCCGCGCCTGCGCGAACCGAGGATCGTGCATCTCGATTACGTCGATGCCGCGCGCCTGGCGACGATCTATCAACGAGCGGAGGCGTTCGTCTTCCCCTCGATCTACGAAGGCTTCGGCTTCCCGCTGCTCGAAGCGATGGCCTTCGGCGTGCCGGCCATCGCCGCACGCTCGTCGTCGCTGCCCGAGATCGGCGGCGATGCGGCGCTCTACTTCGACGATCTCGCCGGGCTCGTGTCGCAACTGAAGCGGGTCACGAGCGACGCAGCGCTGCGCGAGGAGCTCGTCGCCCGCGGACGCAGGCAGGTGGCGAAGTTTCGATGGGATGCGTGCGCGGAGCAGACGCTGGCGGTGTTCCGCAGTTTATGCTGAGCACAGACTCAGCATCTCTGGTCATACCGGCAGCGTCTGCGCGGTGTAACCGGAGATCCTGCGTCTTCGCGCAGGATAAACTTCGATGAAACTCGTCATCGACGGCCGCCCACTCGTCGGACATCGCACCGGCATCGGCGTGCACACCGCCGAGATCGCGCGGCGACTGGCGTTCGATCCGCCGCCGTTGATCGCCGCACATGCCGACATCGACGATCGCTCCGGTCTCGAGCAGTGCCGCTTCCGCATCGATCTCGCGCCGCTCGGTGTCCTCTGGCAGCAACTGATCCTGCCGCGCATCGACGCCGATGTGTTGTGGGGACCGCATGGCACATTGCCGGTCGCGTCGCGGATCCCGGCGGTCGTCACGATTCACGACTTCACCGCGATCACGATGCCGGGCCGGCATCGGCTGAAGACGATCCTTTCGTACGACCTCTTCATCGGACGGAGTCTCGAGCGCGCGGAGAAGATCGCCGCGGTGTCGCGCGCGGTCGCGGAAGAAGCGGTGCGCGGCTTCGGCGTGCCGCGCTCGAAGATCGAGATCGTGCCGAATGGCGTCGATGAATTCTTCTCGCCGGGTGAGGCGGAAGGCGACTACGTGCTGTTCGTCGGCACGCTCGAACCGCGCAAGGGGCTCGCCGATCTGCTCGACGTCTGGCGCTCGATCCCGAAGCCGAAGCCGCGGCTCGTTCTCTGCGGCTCGCGGGGCTGGGGGAAGCTCGACCTGCACGACGTCGAGGTCACCGGCTACGTCGATCGCGAGCAGTTGCGCGCGCTGTACCGAGGAGCGCGGGCGTTTGTTTATCCGTCGCGGTACGAAGGCTTCGGCATTCCGCCGCTCGAGGCGCTGGCGTGCGGCGCGCCGGTCATCGCCACGCGCACCGGCGCGATTCCGGAGTTCGCCGGAGACGCGGCGCTGCTCATCGATCCGGGCGATCGCGATGCGTTGCGCGACGCGCTCGTCCGGTTGCTGCGCGATGCGTCGCTCCGGCAGGAGCTTCGCGCGCGCGGACCGGAGCGGGCGGCGTTGTATCGCTGGGACCGCAGCGCGGCACTGATGATGGAGCTGCTGCGGCGATGAGAATCGGCATCGACGCCCGCAAGATCGCCGACTTCGGCATCGGCACCTACATCCGCGGACTGCTGCGCGGATTGCAGGAGATCGAAGCGCCGGAGGAGTACGTCGTCTTCGCTCCCGCGACGGCCGCGGTTCCTGCGCGCTTCGAGCACATCTCGTTCGACGCGCCTCACTACTCGGCGCGCGAGCTGCTCGACCTCGGGCGCGCCATCCGCGGCGCGCGCCTCGATCTCTTCCACGCGCCGCACTACGTCGTCCCCTTCACCGCCACGCCGGTCGTCGTCACGATTCACGACCTCATCCACCTCCACACGCGGCATCGCAATCCGCTCAAGCCGCTCTACGCGCGGGCCATGCTCGGGCGCGGCGTGCGGAAGAGCGCGCGCGTGCTGACGGTGAGCGAGGCGGTGAAGCGCGACATCATCGCGACCTTCCGCTGCGCCGAGGAGCACGTCGTCGTCGCTCCGAACGGCGTCGATCCGCAGTTCAGCGCGGACGGCAGCGTCCGCACATCTGACTACTTCCTCTTCGCCGGCAATGACAAGCCGCACAAGAACGTCGAGGCGCTCGTCGACGACTTCGCGCGCGTTCGCGCGGCGAGGCCGGAGCTGCGGCTCGTGCTGGCCGGCGCGCCGTTCGAGCGCTTCGCGCATCGCGAAGGCGTGGAGTGCGTGGGATTCGTCGACGATCTCGTCGCGCTCTACCGCGGCGCGATCGCCGTCGTCGTGCCGTCGATCGAAGAAGGATTCGGATTGCCGGCCGCGGAAGCGATGGCCTGCGGCGCGCCGGTGATCACGTCGCACGCGGCGGCGCTGATGGAAGTGACGGACGACGCCGCGCTGCATGCGAGCGACTTCGGCGAAGCGATGCTGCGCGTGGCGAGCGATGAAGAGTTGCGTCGCGAGCTCGCGCGCCGCGGAATCGCGCGCGCATCGCGCTTCACGTGGCGCGCGTGCGCCGAACAAACGCGCACTGCATATCTGAGACAGCAGGCAGCAGACAGCAGACAGCAGACTCGCTGATCGAATTTTCGCGGCTTCAACGGCCGCTCTCCTGCTGTCTGCTGTCCGCTGTCTGCTGTCTTTTTTCGTGGAACACCGTGGAACAAACGCGGTTTCATTTCGATTTTGATAAACAATTGCTTGACAATATCGTTTTACCATCTCATATTACGTACAAGAAAATGACGATCGCCAAAAACTGGATCGCGAGTTCAGTGAATGTCGAAGGTCGTCAGAGCTGTCTTCCCACTTCCCCTCTTCATCGCATTCAAACTTTGCCGGAGAAGTCCGGCGTGTTTTGCCAAGTAGGCGCGACCGGGAGGTCCCGCACGGCATGAAAGGTGGTGAGCTTAATGGCCGCAAAGAAGAAGGCACCTGCTAAGAAAGCCGCGAAGAAGTCCGCGAAGAAGAAATAACGAATCAATCGACTTTTTGGGGAGTCGTACTCGAGGGGCCGGTTCGCCGGCCCCTCGGTGTTTTTGTAGGGCGGGTTCTCCAACCCGCCGTTTGAAACCTTCGTCGCGCGCTCTCGTTCAACTTTTCATGCGCCGACTCCTTCTCGCAGCACTCCTGCTCGCCGCGTTCGCCGCCCACGCCGACCGCCACGTCACGCACCGCTTCCAGACTTCGGTGCCGCTTCGCAGCATCAAGCGAGTGATCGTCGAGATTCCGGCCGGCGAGATCCGAGTCCACAACGGCACCGGCAACGACCTCGTCGCCAGCGGCTCGATCCGCCGCGAATACGATGACGACGACGAGCGCGACCGGTTTCAGCGCGGCGTCGACGACATCGACATCGAGGTCTTCACCAATCGCAACGAGGCGATCGTCCGCCGGCACTTCGGTCCGCACGCCCACGGCTGGCGGATGACGAGCCTGGCCTCGGTCGATCTCGAGCTCGCGCTGCCGCCCGGCGTCGACATCGAGTTCGAGACGAAGGCCGGCGAGATCTGGCTCGACGGCACGTTCGGCAACATCGACACCGATCTGCGCGCCGGCGAGATCCACGTCCGCACGCCGCGCGCGAACGTGAAGGAGCTGAGCGCTTCAACGCGCATCGGCGAAGTGCACACGGCGCTCGGTGACCGCCAGATCGATCGTGAAGGCGTGTTCCCCGGCACGACGCATTTCGTGAATCCCGACGGCGGCCGCTACACGATGAATCTGCACACCACGGTCGGCGAGGTGCACGTCACGCTGACGCGGTGACGAACGCCACGGCGTCGTCGCGGGTCCGCACCTCGCCGCGGATCTGCGCCTCCAGCAGCGCGCGCTTCACGCGGCCGAGCTCCGGGCCGGGCGCGAGGCCGGTGACGGCCGCGATGTCGTTGCCGGTCAGGAACGGCGTCGTGGCGAAGTCGGGCATCACGATCCGATCCTCTCTCCCCATGGCGCGCAGCAGCGGCACGAGTTGCCGCGCGGTCGCGCCCCCTGCGTCGTACAGCGCGACGAGCGAGTGATCGTCGGTGAGGCGCCGCAGAAACTGCATGTCGCGGGCGAGCGATTCGGCAAATCGCCACCGTTCGGCGAATGCCTTCGGATCGTCGACGAGCAGCGCCAGTGCGGCCGAAAGCGGCACATCGTCCGAGTGAAAACGGGCCGGATCGAGCTCGCGGCCGAAGATCGGAACGTCGAGCCCGCTCTCTCGCAGCAGCGTCACGCCCTTCCGGAGCGCGTTCGCGGAGAAGATCGCCGAGAGCTCGTACGCGACGCGCTCGGCGGATACCGTGGTGATGAGATGCGCGCGCAGGCGGATCGCCTGCAGCGTCTCGGCATCGACCGTGAAGCGGTGACGGACCGCGAGCCGGATGCCTTTCAGCGTCCGCAGCGGATCGTCATCGAAGTTTTTTGGGTCGACCATGCGTACGACGCGCGCCGCGATGTCGCGGCGTCCGCCGTGCGGATCGAGCAGCTCATCGCGATCGAGCGGGACGGCCATGGCGTTGACCGTGAAGTCGCGGCGCCCGAGGTCGCGATCGATCGAGTCGTCGAGCAGCGGCGCGAAGTCGTAGACATGCTCGCCGAGAACGATGCGGTATGCGGTGAGGTGATCCTTGCCCAGGCGGATGACCTTCGACGCGATGGCGCGCGCGCAGGTGAGCGGGTCGATGCAGGCGATGTCGACATCGGCCGGATCGCCGCCGAGGAGAAGATCGCGGATCGCGCCGCCGACGACGTAGGCGTCGCCCGGAAGCTTCGCCAGCGCTGGGAAGAGATCGAGGAGATCGTCACGCAACGGCATCTGGGTCCGAGTTTATCCCGAGCGTCAGCGAGGGATCTTCGGAGGCACCGCGCCACAGCTGATCGTGCAGCGTACAGTGGCATACGCGTCGCGGTGCAGCCGCTGATCCCTCGCTACGCTCGCGATAAACTGCTAATCCACGGCATTGCGCAACACGCCGATGCCTTCGATCTCGACCTCCACCGTGTCGCCCGCGGCGAGCGGGCCGACGCCCGACGGCGTGCCGGTGAGGATCACGTCGCCCGGCTCGAGCGTCATCACGGTGGTGATGAACTCGAGCAGGAAGTCGCATTTGAAAATCATGTCGCGGGTGTTGCCGTTCTGCCGGATCTCGCCGTTGACGCGCGTCTGCAGCGAGAGCGCCGACACGTCGAGCTCGGTCTCGATGCACGGTCCGATCGGCGCGAACGTGTCGAATCCCTTGCCGCGCGTGAACTGCACGTCCTTCTTCTGGATGTCGCGCGCGGTGACGTCGTTCGCACAGGCGAAGCCGCGGACGTAGTCGCGCCACTGCGCGACCCGGACGTGCTTCGCCCGCTTGCCGATCACGATCGCCAGCTCCCCTTCGTGATCGACGCGTTGCGAGATCGCGGGACGGACGATCGTGCCGAACGGCGCCAGCAGCGCGCTCGGCGGTTTCAGGAAGATGATCGGCTCGGACGGCGCTTCGTTTCCGAGCTCTTTGGCGTGCTCGGAGTAATTGCGCCCGATGCAGACGATCTTCGTCGGCTCGCACGGCGTGAGGAGTGTGGAGCCGGCGGGCGGTTCGGAGGACTCGCGGACTTCGCCGCGATCGAGATAGCGATAAATCTTCATCAGTTTTGCCGATCGTAAATCAGCCACAGCCCCGAGAATCCGCGCAAAAGGCGAAAACGCGAGCGGTAGAGCTGGTGCAGAAATTTGGGATTCGAGTAGTAGACCGCCTCGTGCAGGAAGTCGCCGAAGTCTTCGTCGAGCTCCTTCGCCGTATCGAGACTTTGCTTCGCTTTCGTCAGTAGCTCGCCGTCAGGCCGCACGCCGGCGGCCAGCGTCGTGGCCAGGATCGTCGCTTCTTCGTCGACTTTGATGCGCAGCGCCGCCGCGCGCAGGAAGAGCATCCAGAGATCTTCGTTGTCCTCATCCGCCTCGGCCGGCCGGCGCTCGAACAGCTTCTGATACGCCGTCGCTTCCCACGACTCGAGGCGGAGGTCGCTCACGCGCTCCACGATCTCCTCCTCCGGCAGATCGGCCGGCACCGGATCGATCGCCGCGGCGATGCGCATCAGGAAACGGAGCAGCACCTCGTCGCTGCCGAAGCGCTCGGTGACGTTCTCGTGCTGCTCGGTCTCGACCAGGAACTCCTGCGGCAGCTCGAGCACTTCGTCCGGCGGATCGATCCCGCCTTCGAGTTGCACGAGGATCGCGCTCATGCTCGCCTTCAGCTTGGCGATGACGTCGTGTTTGATGTTCGACTCCGCGCGGAGCTCGTCGAAGCGCTCCTTGAAATCGCGGAAACGGGCCATCTCCTCGACGAGCTGCGGATTCGTGTCGCCGAAGTTGCGTTCGATCGCCTGCCCGTGCTGCATCAGCTGCTCCGCTTCCTCCAGCAACCTGTGCTCCTCGGAGTGATAGAGCCGGAGGAAGCGGTTCTTCGCCGCGACGTTCAACTCGATGATGGCCACGAGGATGTCGGGATGGAAGTAGAGGTCGCCGACGCGATGCTTGAACGTGCGGGCGTTCTTGAGCAGATTGCGATCGGTCAGGTCGTCGAACGTTTCCGCGCCGAGGATCTCGTCGCGCATCGAGCGGATCACGCGGATCATCTGCGCAACTTCGTCAGACGGCGTATCGGCGACGCGCAGCGTGGAGACCAGGGCCAGGATCCGCTCGCGGAAATCGAGCGAGTCGCGCGGCGCGAACTCGCCTCGCATCGAATGGAAATCTTCGCCGATGCGCGTGAAGAGGAAGTCGAGCTTGTCGCGGCGATCGCCTTCCACTGCGTCGGCGTATAGATAGAACTTGATCAGGTACTGGATGATGTTGTCGTCCTGCCGCTTCAGCTTCTCGAAGAAGCGGCGGACGAGCGACGGCGTGATGCCGTCGTCGGCCTTGAGGAGCGACTCCGTGGCGCGATCGAGCACCGACTCCGAGCGGGTGATCACCGTCGCCGCGTCGGCGATCTCCGTCGCGTTCAGCTTGCCGGTGATCCCCTTGATCTGCTCGTAGGTGCGATGGAAATCGAAGTGGTACGGGACGTCGGTGCGCAGCAGATTCCGGTAGACGCCGGTGGCGAACTGATGGAAGGTCCAGAGCGATTTGAAGCGGTCCGAGAGACGCAACCAGCGCCCATGGAGCACTCCGATTTCGGTTACGGACACGTCGGGAAATCCACCTGAATTCGAATGCTATGATTCTGGCACAGATGGCACAGACGACGTTATTCACGCGTGAGCAGATCGACACCCGCGTCGCCGAGATGGGCAGGCAGATCAGCGCCGATTTCGCCGGCACGGAGCTCATCGCGCTCTGCGTTCTGAAGGGTGCGGTCTTCTTCTGCACCGACCTGGTGCGCAACGTCTCGCTCGACGTGGCGCTCGATTTCATCCAGGTCTCGAGCTACGGAAATCAGAAGTATTCGTCGGGTGTAGTGACGATCCTCAAGGAGCCGCAGCTCGACATGCACGGCAAGTCGGTGCTGATCGTCGAAGACATCATCGACAGCGGCCTTTCGATGCGCGAGGTGTTCCGCTACATCGAGAGCCGCGGCGCAGCGATGGTGAAGACGGCGACGTTCCTCGACAAGCCGGCCGCGCGCAAGGTGCCGTTCACCGCGGACTATGTCGGCTTCTCGATCGATCCGATGTTCGTGATCGGCTACGGCCTCGACTTCGCGGAGAAGTACCGCAACATCCCCGAAGTGCAGGTGCTATCGGACTGACCATCGGGGGCACAGACAAGAGTGTCTGTGCTACACGCGCGACCACCGGCTATTGGCCTGAACGCCTCCGGCGTTGCGCTCCTACCGCAAGTACCCCGTGAGCAGCAGCGCGATCATGACCGCGCCGAGCGCGAAGCGGTAGTAGATGAAGACGTGCGTGGTGTGCGTTTTCAGGTAGCGGAGCAGGAACCAGATCGACGCGTAGCCTGAGATGAAGGCGACCACAATCGCGATGATGATCGAGGTCCATCCCAGCTCGCCGAGGTGGTGGCGCTCCTTGAAGAGCTCGAGGAATCCGGCGCCGCCGACGGCCGGGATCGAGAGCAGGAACGAGTAGCGGGCGGCGGTGGGGCGATCGATCTTGCGGAAGAGCGCCGGCATGATCGTCGAGCCGCTGCGCGACGAGCCGGGGATCAGCGCCAGGCATTGCCCGAGTCCGATCACGATCGCGTCGGCGACATTCATCTGATCGAAGTTGCGGAGCTGCTGCCGCTTCGCGTAGCGCTCCGCGACGTCCATCAGGATCGCCACGAAGATCACCATCACGGTGATGACCCACAGTCCGCGGAACGTCGACTCGACGTGCTTCTTCAGCAGCAACCCGAGGGCGACGATCGGGATTGTGCCGATGATGACGAGCCACGCCTCGCGCGAGTCGGTCTCGGCGAGCGGACGGCGCGAGATCAGGCCGCGGAAGAAGCCGCCGATCAGCCGGACGATGTCTTTGAAGAAGTAGATCACCGCGGCGATCCACGTCCCGAACTGGATGACGGCGCTCGCCGCCGCACCCGGATCGCCCCACCCGAGGAGCACGGGCACGATCTCGAGATGCGCGGTCGACGAGATGGGGATGAATTCGGTGAGGCCCTGGACTAAGCCTAGGACGATTGCTTCAAGAATGTTCATGAACGCTCCAACGATGAACGATGAACGATGAACGATGAACCAGGCAGGCGTTCATCGTTCTGCGTTCATCGTTCGTCTTACATTTCCCAGATGACCGGCAGGATCAGCGGTCGCCTTCCCATGGTTTTTCTGAAGTAGCGTTTCAGCGCCGCGCGCATCTTTTCCTGCAGCAGATCGGAGTCGCGCATTTCATCAGGCGGACTGGTGGTGAAGATCTGCGAGAGGAGTGCCCGCACTTCATCGAGCACGTCCTGACTTTCATCGACGTGCACGAGTCCGCGGGTGATGATCTCCGGATCGCGGATGAGCCGCCCGTCGGAGTCGACCGCCACCACGACGATCACGAAGCCGTCTTCCGCGAGATGCTGCCGGTCGCGCACCACGACTTCCGGCACTTCCTCCGCCTCGGCGTCGATGAAGACCTTGCCGTTCGGCACGCGCTCGTCATGGATGCGCAACTCGCCGCCGTCGATCTCGACCACCTGCCCGTTCGTGATCACCGCGCCGTGCGGCACGCCGGTCTCCTGCGCCAGCCGCGCGTGATGGATCAGATGCCGCAGCGTGCCGTGGATCGGAATGAAGAACTTCGGCTTCGTCAGGTTGAGCATCAGCTTCAACTCTTCCTGGCACGCATGACCCGACACGTGCACGTCCGGCTGCTCGTTCGAAACCACCTCGGCGCCGCGCCGGTAAAGATTGTCGATGACGTGATTGACCGCGCGCTCGTTGCCCGGAATCGTGCGCGCCGAGATGACGACGATGTCGCCGCGCGTGATCTCGACCTGCCTGTGCTCGCCGATCGCCATCCGCGACAGCGCCGAAGACGGCTCGCCTTGCGTGCCGGTGGTGAGGATCACCGTCTCCGCCGGCGCGAGCTCGCGGTTCGCACCGCGCTGTTCGCGTGGAAATCGCAGATAGCCGAGCCGCTCCGCCGTCTCGACGTTGTCGACGAGCGAGCGGCCGACCAGTAAGACTTTGCGATTGTGACGCCGCGCGAGGTCGATGATCTGCTGCACGCGATGGATGTGCGAGGCGAAGGTCGTGACGATGATCCGGCCGCGCGCGCTGCTGAAGACGCGATCGAGTCCCGAGCCGACCGTCTTCTCCGACGGGCAATGTCCCGGCACGAGCGCGTTGGTCGAATCGCTGAGCAGCGCCAGTACACTGCGCTCGCCGTACTCCGCGAAGCGCGCCAGGTCGGTCGTCTTCGCGTCGACCGGGGTGTGATCGATCTTGAAGTCGCCGGTGTGGATGATCGTGCCGGCCGGCGTGGTAATGGCGAATCCGAGGGCGTCGATGATGGAGTGTGTGACGCGAAGGGCCTCCACACGGAACGGGCCGACTTCGATCACATCGCGCGGCTGGATCGGATGCAGATCGGCCTCGACGCCGAATTCCTCGAGCTTGTCCTCGACGAAGCCGAGGGCCAGCGGCATCCCGTAAACCGGAATCTTCAGCTTCTCGACGAGAAACGGAATCGCGCCGATGTGGTCCTCGTGCCCGTGCGTGAGGAACACCGCCCGCACACTCTCCGCCCGCTCGAAGAGGTACGACATGTCGGGAATGATCACGTCGACGCCGAGCGTGGCCGCATCGGGAAACATCATCCCGCAGTCGACAACGATGATCTCCGAGCCGTGCTCGTAGACCATCAGATTCATCCCGATCTCGCCGAGGCCGCCGAGGGGGATGATTCTCAAAGACGGTTGCTGGGTTGCTTGGTTGCTTGGTTGCTCGGTGGAGACTTCGATCTCGCTCATCCTCACCTCAGCAACTTAGCAACTCCGCAACCAAGTAACCGCCTACGGGTAGATTCGGTTCAGCATTCTCGGATACGGAATCGTCTCTCTCAGATGCGGCACGCCGCTGATCCACGCTACACATCTTTCAATGCCCATACCGAAACCGGAATGAGGGAAGGTGCCGTACCGGCGGGTGTCGAGGTACCACTGGAACTTGTCGACCGGGAGGCCGTGCTCCTGGATGCGGGCGAGCAGCAGGTCGTGGTCGTGGATGCGCTGGGAGCCGCCGATGATCTCGCCGTAGCCTTCGGGGGCGATCATGTCCATGCCGAGGGCCAGCGTCGGATCTTCCGGCGCGGGCTGCATGTAGAACGCTTTGATGGCCGCGGGATAGCGGGTGATGATCACGGGGCTGTTGAACGAGTTGGCGATCACCGTCTCCTCGTCGCCGCCGATGTCGTCGCCGAAGTTGGCCGGCATCCCCTTCGACTTCAGCAGCTCGATGGCGTCGCGGTAGGTGATGCGCGGGAAGGGACGCTTCACGTTCTCGAGCTTCGTCAGATCGCGCTCGAGGGTCTTCAGTTCTTCCTGACAGCGATCCATCGCCCGGCCGACGAGGTACTCGACGAATTCCTCCGCCAGCTCCTGCAGGCCGTCGAACTCGAGGAACGCAACCTCGGGCTCGACCATCCAGAACTCCATCAGATGCCGCCGCGTCTTCGACTTCTCCGCGCGGAACGTCGGACCGAAGCAGTAGACCCGTCCGAACGACGCCGCCGCAGGCTCGAGGTAGAGCTGCCCCGACTGCGACAGATACGCCTTCTCGCCGAAGTAGTCGGTCTCGAACAGCGTCGACGTTCCCTCAGCCGCATTGGCGGTGAGGATCGGCGAATCGATGAGGACGAAGTCGCGATCGTAGAAGAAGTCGCGAATCCCCTTTTCGACTTCGTTGCGGATGCGGAGGATCGCGTGCTGGTTCTTCGAGCGGAGCCAGAGGTGCCGCAGATCCATGAGGAACGCGGTGCCGTGCTCCTTCGGCGTGATCGGATAATCCTGCGTGAGGTCGAGGACCTCGAACGTCTCGACCCCGAGCTCCACGCCGCCCGAAGCCCGCTCCTCGGCGCGCACCGTGCCGGTCACGCGCACGGTCGACTCCTGCGTGACTTTGTCCGCGGCTTCCCACGTCTCCTCGGAAACTTCCTTCTTGAAGACGACGCACTGCACGTACCCGCTGCCGTCGCGGATGATCGGAAACTGCAGCTTGCCGGACGTGCGCTTGTTGTACAGCCAGCCGTTGACCGTGACTTTTTCACCGACGTGCTGCGGGAGCTCTTTGATTCGGACGGTTGTCATAAAGGACGGCGATTATAACGGTTGCTTGGTTGCTTGGTTGCTCGGTTGCTGGAGGTGGATTCTCACCAAGAAACCAAGCAACTCAGCAACCCAGCAACCGGTTCAGAACAGCTTCAAGAACACCACGTTCGCCACAAACCCGTCCTGCGCATTGCGGCCGATGGTCTTGCCGATGTCGAGGCGCAGCAGCGTTCCCCACGGGCCGATGGTCTGGCCGGCGATGCCGAGGCCCTGGAACGGCTCGCGCGAGTAGCCGGCGACGCGGTCGGTGATCAGGCCGTGGTCGTAGAACGCCTCGAGGCGGAACTGCTCGGAGAAGACGAAGCCGTACGACAGGTGTGCGATCACGGCCTGCTCGGCGCGCACGGAGCCGGAGCGGACGCCGTGGATGCGCTGCGATCCGAAGAAGCCGAGCTCGTACTTCGAGAAGCGGTCAAGATGTTGACCATCGAGGTAATTGACGTCCAGCGTCAGGCGCTGGAACTTCGGCAGGTAGATGCTCTTGGCGAACGACGCGCCGAACGTCGAGTAGTTCTGCTGCGCCTGATCGTATTCGGCGAGGTTGCCCCACGGCTTCCACGTCGTGCGGTGGTTGTAGTCGTAGAAGCCGGTGACGGTGTAACCCCAGCGCGAGTACTGCGCGTCGACGCCGGGTGAGAGCTCGAACGTGCTCGACGGCACGGTGAAACCGGCCATGGTGTCGTCGCTCTTGCTGAACGAGCGATGCGACAGACCGAGCGTGACGTCGGCCTTGCCGAACCCGAGGAACGGGTGGCCGACGCGAAGGACGAGGCTAGTCGGGAGGGAGCGGACATCCTCCCCTTTCTGCTCCTCGCCGCCGCGGTAGATCGAGCTCGTGGTCGGCACGGCGATGGCGAAGAAATCGGCGCCGAGATTCGTGCGCGTGTTGGCGACGTTGGGGTTCGTGGCGTTCGCGGCCACGATCACGCCGGCGAAGAAGACGTTCGTCTGGATGCCGCGATTGGCGAGATTGAAATTGAAGTAGTCGACGCCGCCGAGCGGCACGACCGGGTACTGCAGTCCCGAGTCGTGATGGATGCCGCCGAGAGCAAACGTGCGCGAGGTGTCGAAGCCTTCTTTGACGACGCGTTCGCCGCTGCCGCTCTTCTCGAGGTAGCGCATTCCCTTGTCGGTCTCGCGCACCATGCGCGAATCGGACGCGCCGGCCGCCGCGTGCAGGCGATCGAACTCCGGCGGATCGATGCGGAAATCGGTGAACGTCGTGGCGCGCAGGACCGGCGTCGCGCGGCCCGCGGCGGAGATGACCTGCTCGGCCTTCACTTCGCGCGGCAGCCAGAGGATGTCGCGCGGCTCGAGCTTTGCCACTTCTGCGGAGGTCAGCGGCGCGTTGTTCTCGCGAGCAAACGGCTGAAAGGTGACCTGTTCCTCGTTCGACAACACCTCGCCGGTCAGGTGCAGCTGCACCATCGAGAGGCGGATGCGGGCCCACGTGCGCGCGTCGATCCAGACGGTGCCGCGATAAAGCGGCAGCGACTCCGGCGCGTTCGGTGGCGGCTCGAAGCGGACTTCGTACGTGTGATAGCCGTCGACGTCGGTCTCGCGCACGAGCTGGTAGCGGTACTCGTTCGTGAGGTGGATATCGAGCGGCAGCTGCGAGACCTTCTCCGGCTGGATGATCGGCAGCTCCGGCATGCGGCCGTACTTCCACTTCACGCCGTTGAGGTAGAAGTCCTGCCACACCCAGTCGCTGATGACCTTCGGCTGCGAGAAGTAATCGCCGGCGATCGTCGCTTCGATCGCCTCGCCGCCCGTCATGTCGAAGCGGAGGTTCGTCGTGTCGCGCGCGATGTAGCGCGGCTGAATCGATTCCTGGTAGGCCTTGTACGCCTGATGATTGCGGACGATCTCCTCGACCGCGATGCCGCGCTGCGTGGCGATGTCGATCGATTCCTTCGTCACGTTCTTCTGCGGCTTCTCCGCGTGCTCGGCCGTGATGGCGAACGGCGCGCGGACCGGCTGCACGCCGACGAGGAGATGTCCCCCCTTGCGGCCGGTGTCGGTGACCTCGCGCTCGCCCGCGGCATCGACGCGGCGCGGATGCTCGTAGCGATCGGTCGGCAGCGAGACGATCGAGGCCGCCGCTGCATCGCCGCGCGGCACGACGATCGTGCGCAGGTCTTCGCCGCGGACGAACGTCAGCACCGGCATCGTGACGGCGTTGCCCTTCGCATCAAGCACGGTCGTCTGCGACGTCGAGTCGTACGCCCAGTCGCCGGCGAGCATGCGATTGAAGTTCGCGAGGGCGATGGCGTCGGAAGGTCCGCCGAGATAGGCGCGCGTTGCGCCGTTGGCGAGCGCCTGCGCGAGATCGAAGAACGCGTTCGGCGACTGCGGATTCACCGTGGCGATGATCTTTTTCGACGGATCGTTTTCCGCGACCCACTTCAGCGTGTCGGCGACTTGAGATGCATCGACGAGGATCTCGTCGTAGTAGGCGGATGCATTGGTTTGGACACCAGCCACCACGATCTTGCCGGCGACGTTCAACCCTTGCGCGGTGACCGCGAGGCGCTTGATCGCGTACGCGGCGACGTCGGCAGTCGGAGCGTCGAACGAGACGCCGAACGCCTGGAACGGTCCGCGGGTGCGCGCCCAATCGACGATCGCCTTCGTCTGCTGCTCGACCTGCTGCAACGGATCGGTGGTCTTGTCGATGACGTACGAGACGACCAGCGTCGTCTTCCGGCGCTGTTCGGGCGAGAAGGCGTCGAGGGCCGTTCCGGCCGTGGCGAGATCGTCCTGGCGGAGGCGGACCAGGAGCGGCACCGGCGTTGCTGGTGTCACGGTCAGGTCGCTCACCGCACCGACGCAGAGCGAGCACTCTTTGGGAGCGTCAGCTCCGCGTAATGGGAGAACGAGAAACGGCAGTACGGAGAGAATGAACGCAAGTCGTTTCATCAAATCCCCCGAACGCCATCCTCGGAGATGAAAATTGCCGACGTCGAAAGGGTTGCTGTTCTTCAACAGCTCATCTGGAGTCCGCCTCGCGGAGATCGAGGCGCAGGCGCTCGTCTCCGCCGCGGAGGATTCGGGACTGGAGGTCGTTCGATTGGGGAACGACATCGACGTCGCGGCGATGATCCGCGCCCGCATCGCCGCGGGGCAGCGGCTCTTCGTCGCGGCGGGAGGCGACGGCACGGTGCATCACGTCATGCAGGCGCTCGTGAACAGCGAGGCGACGCTGGCCGTGCTTCCGGTCGGCACGTACAACCACTTCGCGAAAGACCTCGGCGTCCCGCTCGACTGGCGCGCGGCGCTGGAGACCGCGGTCGGCGGCACGACGCTGCAGATCGACGCGGCGCGCGCGAATGACCGCTTCTTCGTCAACAACCTGTCGATCGGCCTCTATCCCGAGCTCGTCTCGCGGCGCGAGGAGCACGGACGCGATTACCCGCGCTGGAAGGCGCGGCTGCTCGCGGCGTTCGGCACGCTGCGCAAATACCCGCACGTCACGCTGACGATCGAGAGCGAGCATCATCAGGAAGCCATCCGAACACATGTCTTCATGGTCTCGAACAACAGGTACGACCTCTCGCGCATCGGAGTCGAGGCGCCGCGCGAGCGGATGACCGAAGGAAGGCTGTCGGTCTACTGGCTGCCGCACCTGCCGCGGTTCGAGCTGATGAAGTTCGTCGCGCACTACCTCGCGGGACGCGTCCACACCACACCCGGCTTCCGCTCCTTCCGAACGCTGCGGATGAAGGTGCAGTCGCGGAAGACGTTGCGGGTCGGATTGGATGGGGAGCTGTTCGAGATGGCGACGCCGATGGTGATCACGATCGTGCCGCAGTCGCTGCTGGTGAAGGTGCCGCGGTAACGCGGCCCCTCACCCGCCTACGGCACCCTCTCCCCGCCGAGCGGGGAGAGGGGCAATGAGGCTATTGCGGATTTGCGGTGTAGAAGTCCTGCGAGCCGATCTCGAAGGCGTGGTTCACGGAATCGAACACGCGGACCGTCAGGCGGTGACGGCCGTTGATCAGCTTGGTCGTATCCATCGTGAAGTGCCAGCCGGAGTTGAGGCTGTTGAAGATCTGCGGCCACTGCGCCGCAACGTCCGAGCGCGGGAATCCGTACTGCGCCGAGCCGTAGCGATCGCCGTCGATGAAGACGTCGACGTTCTGCACCGCGCTTCCCTCGGAGAGCGCCCAGCCCTGGAAGATCACCGTCCCCTTCAGGTAATCGGACGGTGCGGGCTGATCGATGAAGCCGAAGAACGCGGTGGTGTTCTGGTCTTCCTGACACTGGAAGAAGACCGGGATTCCGTCGCGGTTCGGTATCTCGGAGAGCGTTCCCTGCTGATCGCCGACGCGGATCTTGATCACGTGATTGCCGGGGCTGACGCCGAGGGCGAGCAGCGCGCCGACGTCGAGCGTGAACATGAAGCCGGCACGCGGCGAATCGGGATAGTTCGGATAGAGCCTCTCCACGTCATAACGCGGCAGGCCGTAGCAATTGATGTACGAGCTGAAGACCGAGCTGTACGCGCAGTCGTCCGTCGAGATCCAGCGGACGCCGTCGATCAGAAGCTCGACGTACGACACGCGACCGACGTCGCCGCGCGGCGCGAGATCGAGCGCCCATCCACGGATCGGCGTGATGTGCGAGTGTGAATTGAGCGGCGGAGAAATGATCGGGACCTGTCCGCAGTGCGATCCGAAGAGCACGGCGTCGCGCTTCGGCTCATCGAGATAGCCGAACGGCTTGGCGTTTCCTTCGCTGTTCAGGATCTGGATCGTGCGCCGGCCGAGCTGGCGGCGGAGCCCCTGCTTGTCGGTCGCGTAGACGGCAAGCTGATGCACGCCATCCTGAATGCGCGTCGTGTCGATGTTGGCGATGAAGCCGCTGTAGAGCGCGGCCGGGAAGTCGGGAAACGCGATCGCCACGTCGGGGCGCGCATCGCCGTACATCACTTCCTGCATGCTGCCGTTGTCGATCTGGACGTCGACGTGCGAAATGCCGTCGGTGTCGGCGGCCCAGCCGAGGACCGGGAACGAATTGCTGGCGTTGTACGCCTGTCCCGGATCGGGGATATCGAGCGAGCCGAACGGTTGCTGGTTCAGCGTGTTGTCGATGGTGATCGTCCGCCGGCCGAGCTCGAACGACACGTTGCTGGCCGTGGTGACCTTGACGAAGACCGTGTGCGTTCCGTTCGAGAACCGGGCGGCGTTGAACCCGGTCTGGAATCCCGGCGCGATCGTGTGGATGCCGGGATAGTTCGGGTAGGCCTCGATCACGTCGATCCGCGGAAGGTTGCGGTTCGTGGCGTACTGGAACTGATCGTCGACGTAGAGCTCGATCTTACTGATCGAGGTGCCGACCGGGTCGAGTGCCCAACCCTTGATGAGAATCTCGCCCGACTGCGTCACGCCCGGATCGGGCGAATCGAGCGATGCGATCAAGTCCGTTGTCTGCGCGGAGAGCACCGGCGCGTGAAGCGACAGGACTGCAATGAGAATCAGGCCGCGGGTCGTAACCCATCTCCACATAACCCCAACCTCCAACCCCGATGATGACCTGTACGTGGCTACGTCGCCGGACGACGCAAACCGCCCGTCCGCTTTGGTTTGTGCGAGTTTATACTATCGCGGGTGAGCTCTTCAAATATCAGTGCCCCGCCGGAGCTCCCGCCCACCCTTGAAGATGTCCGCGCGGCGGCCGTCCGGATCGCACCATACGTCCATCGTACACCCCTCCTGACGAGCCGTTCTTTCTCGGACCGGGCAGGGGTCGAGGTGCGGATCAAGTGCGAGAACCTCCAGCGCGCCGGGTCGTTCAAGATCCGCGGCGCGATGAACGCCCTCTTGCAGATCGATCCCGGCGAGCGCCACCGTGGGGTGGTCGCCTTCTCATCCGGCAACCACGCCCAGGGGGTCGCCCTCGCGGCGAAGCTCCTCGGCATCCCGGCCACGATCGTCATGCCGGACGGCTCCGTGGCGATGAAGGTCCAGGCAACCGAGGAGTACGGCGCGAAGGTCGTGACTGCCGGCGTGACGTCGGCGACCCGCGACACGGTCGCGCGCGAAATCGCCGAAAAGACCGGCGCGGCCGTGATCCCGCCGTTCGATCACGAGCGGATCATCGCCGGGGCCGGCACGGTCGGCCTGGAGATCGTCGAGGAGTGGCCCGAGGTCGACGCGATCATCACGCCGCTCGGGGGCGGCGGATTGCTGTCGGGCACGGCACTTTCGTCGACCTCCATCAATCCCGATATCGAGGTCTACGGCGTCGAGCCGCAGGCAGGCAATGACGGAGAGCAGTCGTTCCGGAGCGGCAGAATCGTGACCATCGATCCGCCGAAGACGATCGCCGACGGCGCGCGGACGCTCGCCATCGGTCAGCGCAACTTCCCGATCATCCGCGAACGGGTGCGCGACGTCGTCAGCGTCGACGACGAGACCCTGCTCGAGACGCTGAAGTGGTCGATGTACCGCACCAAGCTCGTCATCGAGCCGACCGGCGCCCTCGGGCTGGCGGCGCTGTTCGCCGGAAAAATACGTCCGAAGGGGCCAGTGGCGGTGGTGATCAGCGGCGGGAATCTGGACTTCAGCTTGCTCTGCTGATCGGGTTGCGAGGTTACGCGGTTTCGCGGCACCCGCAACCACGCAACCGCGAAACCGCGCAACCATCCAAATGACTCTTTTCGACACCACCCCTCCCGACCCCGGCACGCAAAAAGATGCACCGCTGCCGGAACGGGTCCGCCCGAAGACGCTCGAAGAAGTGGTCGGGCTCGCCGAGCTCCTCGCGCCGGGCCGTTTTCTCCGCAACGCCATCGAGACCGATCGCATCCCGTCGATGATCTTCTGGGGACCGCCGGGATCGGGGAAGACGACGCTGGCGCGGATCATCGCCAAGACGACGCGCGCGCAGTTCGTCACCTTCTCCGCCACATCGAGCGGCATCAAGGAGATCAAGGCCATCATGGAAGACGCGCGCCGGATGCGGCACGCGCGCGGCTCGAAGACGATCGTCTTCATCGATGAGATCCATCGCTTCAACAAGGCCCAGCAGGATGCGTTTCTGCCGTACGTCGAGGCGGGCGACATCATCCTCATCGGCGCGACGACGGAGAACCCGTCGTTCGAGGTGAACTCGGCGCTGCTGTCACGCTGCAAAGTCGTGGTCATCCCGCCGCTCGACCGCACCGAGGTGATGGCGATCCTCCGCCGGGCGATGCGCGACAAGACGGTGCATCGCTACGGCATCGAAGTGACGGACGAAGCGCTCGACTTCGTCGCCGCGACGAGTGCGGGCGATGCGCGCCAGGCGCTGAACTCATTGCAGCTCGTGGTCGAGACAGCGTCGAAGAGCGACTCGCCGATCACGGTCGACAACGTGAAGATGATCCTGCAACGCCGCTCGCTGATGTACGACAAGGCGGGCGACGAGCACTACAACATCATCTCCGCGCTGCACAAATCGCTGCGCAACGGTGACGCCGACGCCGCGATCTACTGGCTCGTCCGGATGCTGGAAGGTGGCGAAGATCCGATGTACCTAGCGCGGCGGCTCGTGCGCGCGGCGTCCGAGGACATCGGAAACGCCGACCCGCAGGCGCTGGTGTTCGCCATCGCCGTGCAGCAGACCGTGCACTTCCTCGGCATGCCCGAGGCCGGCGTCGCGCTCGCGCAACTCGTCGCGTATCTCTCCGCCGCACCGAAGTCGAACGCCGCGTACATCGGCTACGGCGAAGCGGTCCGCGAAGTCCGCCAGGGCGACAATCCCCCCGTCCCCATCCACATCCGCAACGCCCCCACCCGCCTCATGAAAGACCTCGGCTACGGACGCGACTACCAATACGCGCACGATTTCGAAGAACAGACCACGGCGATGGAGTGCCTCCCCGAGGCGCTCGCCGGCCGGCGGTTCTACGAGCCGAAAGATGTAGGGGCGGAGGCGGAGATCAAACGCCGGCTCGATGCAATGCGGAACTCGCGGCGGAAGTGAGAGGGCGACTGACGCTGGAGGACTTCACGCCAGCCGTAATAACGCGGTGACGGTCGAAGCCGCGTTCACGGGGCGCCGCCGCGTACTGCCCTCCAAACACCGCAAGGTGGGCTCAGATCTGGGTCGCGATTTGTTTTTGTAGGCCCTGGACGTGGCGAGTGCGGTCGGGTCCCCCATAGAGCTTCAGCATTCGTGCAATCCCTTCATGGATGCGAACCGCCGCCTGACGTGTCTCGGGATTGATCTGGAGCAGGAGATCCTCGCCTTCGATCGCTGCAAGGATCGCGTAGTACAAGGGGGCGTAGCGCATCGCATAGTCTTTCTCGTCCATCCAGCGGTGTAACGATCCTCCTTCACCCACCGCAACAGTGAACCAGATCAGTCGCTGCAAGGCGCCGAGGTAGTTCGACGTCAGGTTCGTATCGCCGCTTTCGACCGCAAGTCCGATTTGCTTGAAAACCTGCGGCCACGGAGTCGAAGGTGACTCCTGAAGAGATCGAAGGGCGCCCAACATATGCAGACCGGCGAGCGAAATACCTCCATCATCCGCGAAAGCCTGTAGCAGGTGGTCGCGCGCCCGCGCCCGATCGCCGCCATGCATGATCAACGCAAAAGCGCTGTTCGCATGGAGGAGCGCGCGGACTTCGGAGGTGGGATCAACGGCCTCTCCCGATTCGAACGCCGCGATCGCGGCAGCGGGATCTCCCAGGAAATCCAGGAGCAGATTGCCGAGGTGATTCCACGTGTTGCCCCTCAATTCACCTGTTGCTGCTGTAGTTGCAGCCTGACGCAACGTGGCCGCGGCCCTTTGTGACTGGCCCATCTCCGAGAGGGAGTCACTCAATTTCAGGAGGGCCCAATACACAAGTTCGCGCACTGCGGGTTCGGGGGCATCGTTGAATCGCGTGAGCACGCTCTCGTAAGCCTCGATCGCCTGCTCGTGCCGGCCGAGTTGCCCAAACGTCGCGCCTTTGTTGTAGACCGCCCGGGCGACTGCCTCGCGCAAAACTGGTTCCTCAAAGTCGCCGAAGCGCGTCAGCACGTCGTCGTAAGTTTCGAATGCCTGTTCATGACGACCGATTTGTCCGAGCGCATAACCCTTATTGACTAATGCCTTGGCGACCTGCTCGCGCAGAACCGGTTCCGCAGCACCGCCGAAGCGCGTCAGCACCTCGTCGTATGTCTCGATGGCCTGGTCGTGACGGCCGAGTTGCCCGAGCGCATGGCCTTTGTTGACAAGCGCGTTGGCGACCTGCTCACACAAAGCCGGTTCCTCAGCGTCGCCGAAGCGTATCAGCAGGCTGTCATAGGTCTCGATCGCCACCTCGGAATGGCCGAGCTCCCGCAACGAATAACCTCTGTTCACGAAAGCCTTGGCGACCAGCTCACGCAGAGACGGTTCTGCAGCGTCGCCGAAGCGCGTCAGCACGTCGCTAGCTGTCTCGACGGCCTGGTCGTGACGGCCGAGTTGCGCGAGCGTATGGCCTTTGTTGACGAGAGCCCTAGCGAGGTGCTCGCGCAGAAACGGTTCCGCAGCCTCGCCGAAGCGCGCCATCACCTTGTCATAAGTCTCGACTGCCTGCTCATGACGTCCGAGTTCCCCGAGTGCATAACCTTTGTTCACGAGAGCCCAGGCGACGTGCTCGCGCAGAACTGGTTCCGCAGTGTCACCGAAGCGTTCCAGCACGTTGTCGCAAGTTTCGACTGCCTGCTCATGACGGCCGAGTTCCAGGAGCGTTAACCCCTTACCGAAAAGCGCTATGGCAACCTGCTCGCGCAGAACCGGTTCCGCAGCGTCGCCAAAGCGCGCCACCACGTTGTCGTAGGTCTCGATCGCCACCTCGAGACGGCCAAGCTGCCGCAACGGATTGCCTTTGTTGACTAAAGCTCTGGCAACCCGCTCGCGCAGCGCTGGTTCCACAACGTCGCCGAAGCGTGTTAACACGTTGTCGTAAGTCTCGACTGCCTGCTCATGACGTCCGAGTTGGACGAGCGCATAACCTTTATTGACTAGAGCCCCGGCCACCTGTTCGCGCAGAGCCGGTTCCACAACGTCGCCGAAGCGTGCCACCACGTTGTCATAAGTCTCGACTGCCTGTTCATGACGGCCAAGTTGCCCGAGCGTTACGCCCTTGCCGAAAAGCGCTTTGGCGACCAACTCGCGCAGAGCCGGTTCGATGGTGTCCCCAAACCGCGCCAGTACCGCGTTCTGACACTCCAACGCCTCCTCGAAGCGTTCGAGGCGGCGCAGGGCAATGCCCTTACCGATGAAAGCCCTGGCGACCGGCTCGCGCAGCGCCGGATCAGACGCGTCGAAATACCGCGTCGAGACGCCGCCGTACAGCTCGACAGCCTGCTCGAAGCGGCGGAGCTCAAGCAATGTCTTGCCCTTTTCGACGAGCGTCTTCGCCAGTTTGAGGCTGCTTTCGTAGTCTGCAGCTCGCTCGATACGACGGATGGCACGATCAAGCTGTGCGAGCTTGCGTTCGCCTTCGGGCGGGCGCCGACCACCTCGACGCATCTCCTGGATGCTGGCACCGTACTCCTCCTTCTCACCGGACAAGCTCGACTGCATCTCCGTATGCTCGAGCAGACGGTCACGCAGAGCACTCGCAGGCAGGCTTGCTGCGAGACCCAGCGCATATGCGGGGTTGACTGAGTCGCTCGTCATGACCTGGCCGGCAAGAGAGCGCCGCTCCGCGACGCTGAAACACGACTGCAGAAATACGGCGAGAAATCGGATGCTCTGGCGGGTTCGTCGAGGCCCGTTTCGCATGAGGTACCAGATGTTGAAGAAGCGCTCGCTGAGTTGGTAACCATTTCGTCCCTTGCCGCGGCGGTTCAGCGCCACCGCCTCGACGAGTCCGGCTTTTTCGAGACGCGATATCTGGCTGCTGACGGCAGTCGTATCGAGACCGGTGACGGCGCCCATCGCCGCGGCCGTCATCGGGTTCCAGTTCAGCGCCAGCGCGTCGAAGACCGCGCGGGCTTGTGATGGCAGGTCTTCCGTACGGGAGTGATACCAGCTCGTGAAGGTATCGAGCATCGCGCTGAGCTGCGCAAGGAGATCCGCGCTCATGTGGGACTCGAGCACGCTGTACAGGACGTTGAGGGTGCGCGGGTTGCCACCAGCGAGGGTGTTGAGGGCCACGATCCGGCCCGGATCCTTGTCCAGGAGATCGAGAACGACCTTTCCCGGTTTGCCGCGACGCCAGGCCATGGTGCGAAGACAGCGTGTCACCTCGAAGTCGCTCAGCTTGTCCAGCGTCTCGATTCTGAAGAAATCGTAGAAGGCCGCCGAAGGATCGTGGATCGAGCCCGGAAACTGTGGCGCAGCCGCGATCAGCACCGGCCCACTTTCCTGCTGCAGGATGCCCCGCAGAGACCAATGTTGTTTCGCAGGCAGTCCCGCAAGAAGTGAATCGACGTTATCGATCAGAAGAAGGGGCCGGCGACCGAGCCGGATACAGTGCGCCTGGAATTCGCGCCAGGCGGGCTCGCCGTCCTGCTCGTCACGGCCGAGAGTTTGCCTCGGAACGTGCTTCATCCAGGCCGCTTCGAGCTCTCGGATCTCCTCTTCGAACCCCTGCTCATCTTCGCGTGTTTCGGCCAGCGACTGGAGGCAGTTGCGCCAGAACACGTCAAGGCTGATGACATTGTGCTGTTCCTCGCGGAAAGTGAGAGGGATGAATTTCGCCGTGAGATCGGCGTCGACACGCACGGCAATCGCCAGTCGACGCAGCAGGGACGTTTTCCCGTAGCCGCGGGGCGCGACTATGAGCTGATGGCGCGCCGGCTCACTCTTCGAGAGAAGCCGCAGTTGGCGCAGGAAGTAATCAAGTATCTCGCCTCTTGCGACAAAGCTCGCCAGGAAGTCCGTCTCGGTCTGCGAATGTGGGTTGAAAAACGTCAGGTCCATACGTTGGCGGCTCCGGAGATCTAGGCGACGGCCTGCGGCGGGAAGCGTTTCCACCAGCGGCGAAGCAGCGGGTTGAGAAAGGAGGCGCGCGGATTATCTCCATCCCAGTCACTCACTGTGACGAAGCCTTCGACATAGAGGCGGGTCAATATGCGACGCAAATCAGCCCTCGGTACGTCTGCACGTCCGTTGGCCGCCAGCAAAGCGTCGAGGCTGAGGTCAGTGGCATGCTGTGCCAGAGCGGAGAGGATGGCGAACGCGAGCCTGCGCTCGTCATCACGGTAGTGCTTACGAAGGTGCTCCTCCCATACTCCGAACGTGGCGGCCTCGCCGGGGGCAAGCAAATGCTGCACGGCTTCTTCAACGAGCTGCTGCGCCCCAGCCAGGTCGTCGGAGGGCGGTCCTAGGAGCTTCTTCGCGAGTGCTTCCAGATAGTACGCGGAACGCCAGCCCACTGCCGCGACGAGAGCCGCGGCTTCGGCGTCGGTGATAACTTGCCGGTAAAGCAGTCGTCCTTCCCGAGCGATGTCCTGAATGAACGTTCTTGCCTGATCTTCTGTCAGGGGTTCAAGTTTGAAGGGATCGAACTTTGCCAGCACGCCCATGTAGTCGCCAGCAGCAGCCAGCGGCTCCAGCCCGATCGATCCTGTAATCATCCAGCGCACGCGCGGACACTCAGCGCGCAACCTGCCGGTGAGGTTCATGAAGTTCCGTGCGGCGACGACGCCGTCGGGACCCTTGTCATGCAGCGCTTTCAGGAAGATGGGCAGCTCGTCGATCAGGAGAGCCCAGCGGCGATCCCGATCCTCGTCGAGGGCCTTGATCAATCGCTCGAAATACGACTCGTGGTCGAGCGAGATCAGCGGTTGGTACCATTCGCCGGAGGTCTCCGAGCGAGGGACCACCAATTGCCCCAGGCGTTGCTGAAGCCAGATGAGTACCGTACTTCCTCCGGATCGAACCGCTCCGATCCGGTCGCACAAGACACGAAAGAACCCCCGGGGATCGCTGCAGCCGCCGACCTCGACTTTGACGGCCATCCACTCAAACCGAGGTGCGGAGTCCACCAACCTGTCGAGAACAAAGGTCTTACCGAGCCGCCTCGGACCGGCCATCGAGATGTCTCGGTGGGCGTTGAAATGTGCATATATCGCTGAAACCTCAGTGCCGCGACCGTAGCTCTTCGAGGCGTATTCGACCATTGCGTTCTCCCAGCGAACGGCTGAATAGTACAACGTTTTTGTTTTGAAACAGTATCGTTTTGATTAAAATTTGTTTTGGCGTTCAACTGCATTCCTGAGTCCAGGCCGGCTTCGGCTGCTCACGCTCCAGAGGACCTACGCGCGGCGGATATGAGCGAAAAGGCGGCGTTGAAGCGTATCCTTACCTGCGATACCCTTTAGTAAGGAGCAGCGAATACATGCCCACCTCAACCGTGACCAGCAAGGGACAAACGACCGTGCCGAAGGAAGTGCGCGATGCGCTCGACCTGGAGCCGGGCGACAAACTCACCTGGGAAGTGCGAGGCGGCAAGGTCGCGATCACGACCGAGCGCCCGGCGTTCTACCGATGGGAAGGGTTCATCAAGCACGGTCCGACTGACGTTGTGAAGGTGATCGAGGAAGCCCGCAAGCGAAGAGGGCGCATCTGACGTGCAGCGCGTCGTCGTCGATGCCAACGTCTTCCTCTCCTTCATCGTCCACCGCAACGACAAGCAGCGGGATGCCGCGAAGACGCTGCTCGGGAAAGCGGAAGACGGCGATCTGATCGCGATTCTCCCGCAGTTCGTCGTTTTCGAAATCGTGTACGTGCTGCAGAGCACCTACGGCATTCGCGACGCGGAGCTGGCGACGATCACACGCGATCTCGTCGCGCTGCCGGGCGTGCAGCTGTCCGACGAGTCGCCCTGGCGGCGCGTGTTCGACGTCTGGCCGCGACCCCTTCCTTCCCTCGCCGATGCCGCGATCGTCGCCGTCGCCCTCGCCAGTCGATACGATGCCGTGGCCACATTCGACCGCAAGCTTGCGAACCGGCTGGAGTCGTTCGGCCTCGCCTCGTATTGGTGAGCCACCCAGGCGGCGTTCACTGCTTCTCGAGCGTGATGTTGCGGACCACTTCGCGACCCGGAAGTTGAATCATCGTTCCGGTCATCTTGTTTCCCGACCAGGTGAGCCTGACCTCTCCGCGCGTCCCATCACGCGCCGCCATTTCCCAGGTCAGCGTGCGGGACGCGTAGTCGACGTGAAATTCGACGGTGCCGCCCATTTCGACTTCTTTGCCGTCGACGACCTTGTTCATGGTCATGAGGACCGTATCGGGCTTCGTCGACCGCGCGATGTGATCCACGGCAATCTCGTCATGACACGCCGGCCGCACCGCTGTGCAGACCGACGTTCCGCGCCACGTTCCCACAATGGCGTCTGCAGTGGGCACCGCAACGAGAGCCCAAATGGCGAGAGAAAAAGTGAAGTGATTCATAGGCTCTCGGGATCGCTACGATCGCCTTCGCACAGAGTCCGACGAGGTAATCGAGTGTTACCGCTGCTCTTGGTCGTGGACTTCCGCGCAGGCTTCTTCATGACCTGACTCCGATCAAGCGGTAGCGCCGTTTCGCGACCCCGAGGTCCAACCGCAGGGGCCTCATGCCGCAACTATACGAGTATTCGCATGTAGCGGAGGCGGCCTACGCCTTCCCGATCGGCTTCGGCTTCCTGTCCTCGCCCAGATTCACGTACACCACCTGCGCCTCGGTCACCGTTTTGCGCTCCATCCCGTTGCGCAACACCTCGACCACGACTTTGGTCGTGATCGAGGTGTTGCCGATGCGGAGGGTTTCGGTCCAGAAGCTGACCAGGTCACCGACGAAGACCGGCTCGTGGAAGACGACCTTGTCCATCGAGACGGTGACCATGAACTGCAGGCCCTGGCGGCGCGCTTCGATGGCGCCGGCCTGGTCGATGTACGAGAGGATCACGCCGCCGAAGATCGTGCCGTGCGCGTTGGTGTCCCGCGGCATCATCAGCACGCGGATCGCCGGCTCGTTCCACTTCGGCGCGATCTCCGTCACCGCGATTACGCGCCCTCCTGCGAGGCGGGCTGTGTGGTCACGAGCTTGTCATTGATGTCGATCTTCGACGACTTCTTCAGACGCTGCAACAACGACTGACGGAGGCTGCGCGCCTCCTGCTGCCGGAGCTGATCGACGTATGCCTGACGGTTCTGCGTCGCTTCGGCGTCGGTGACCTTCTTCTGCTCGGTCACCTGGAAGGCGATCGCGCCGCTGCCGGTGACGACCACCGGTCCCTTGATCTCGCCCGGTGTCGCGGCCATCGCCGCATCCATCAGCGCGCTGGTGTCGCCCTGGATCCCGGTCGTCGCGCCCTGGCGGCGGACGGTGGTGTCGGCGGCGGGAGTACCGAGCTTCGCGCCGACGGCGTCGATGCTCGGCGCGCCGAGCATGGCGGCCTGCAGCTTCTGCTTCGCCGCTTCCTCGGCCTTGTGCGTACGGGTATCGGCCATGACCCGGTCGCGCACTTCATCGAGCGGGCTGGTCGAGGCGGGACGGACGTTCTCGAGGAACGGGATAGCGGGACCGCGCGAGGTGCCGACCACTTCGCCGGCGTCGTTCGGTTTGGCCTGGAACGCCCACTGGCTGATGACGTTGTTGAAGCCGAGGCCCGGGATCTCATCGGCCTTCTGGAACCACTTCGTATCGTTCGAGACGACCACGCCGTTCGCGAACTTCGAGAACTCGTCGGCCGACTTCGGCTTCGCGTCGCGGACCTGCTGCATCACCTTGGCGATGGCGTCGCGGGCCTGGTCCTTCGACATCTGCTCGGAGATCTCGGCCGAGAGCTGGCCGCGTGCTTCCTCGAACGGCTTCACGCTCTCCTCGCGGCGCTCCGCCACCTTGATGATGTGGTAGCCGAACTGCGAGCGGACCATCTGGATGGAGTTGAGCGGCGCGGTGAAGACGACCTGGTCGAAGGCCGGGACCATCTGGCCCTGATTGAACCAGCCGAGGTCGCCGCCCTTGACTGCGGAGCCGGGATCGCCCGAATTGGCGGTCGCCAGCTTGGCGAAATCGGCGCCGGCCTTCAGCTGAGTGGCCAGCGCTTCGGCTTTCGCCTTCGCGGCGGCGTCCTGCTCCGGCGTCGCGTTCTGCTCGACCTTTATCAGGATGTGCGATGCGTGCGCCGACTTCGGGGTCTTGAACGAATCCTTCTGCGCCTCGTAGCGCTCGCGGAGCTGCTGCTCGCTCGGCTGGATCGTCGATTTGATCTTCGCGTAGTCGGCGATGAGATAGCGCAGCTCGCGCTGTTCGCCGTGCACGTACTTCGCCTTGTTCGCGTCGTAGAACGCCTGCACGTCGGCCGGCGTCACGGTGACGGCCGCCATCTCTTTCGCCGCCGGATAGAGGACGTAGCGGATCTTGGCGTTCTCGCTGATGCGGCGGTACTCGGCGTCGGCGGCCTTCGGCGAGACGACGACCGAATCGGTCAGCGCCGATTCCATCTTGTCGACGGTGATCTGGCGCGCGAGGTCGTCTTCGAAGTCGGCGGCGTTGTCGAAGCCGATCTGCTGCACGAAGCGGGTGTAGAGCTCCTGGCCGACGAACTTGCCGTCCGGATTCAGGGTCTGGATCGAGAGGATCTTGCGGCGGACCTCTTCCTGCGTCGCGGTCAGGTGCAGCCGCTCGGCTTCCTGGAGGAGCAGGCGCTGATCGACGAGGGTGTCGAGGACCTGCTTCGGGACGCCCATCGCCTGCGCCATCTCGTCCGTGAACTGGGCGCCGTACATCCGCCTGTAGTTCTCGGTCGTGAAGTAGAGCGCGCGCTGGTAGTCGCGATACGAGATCGTCGACCCGTTGACGCGCGCGGCATAGGCGCGGTCATTGACCTGCTTATCGCGGGCGCCGCCCAGGCCCATGTCGATGAAAACAAACCCGATGATGAAGGCGGCGACAACAGCGAGCAGAATCCACTTCAGATGGTGGAAGCTCTCGCGCATGACTTTGAGCATGGAAATACGACCTTTCGAGGAAGTTCGAGGCGTTCGGAAAAAACGCGGCAGTGTACCCGTTACTTCCACCCACGTGCAAACCAGAGAGCAGCGGGCAGATAGCAGATAGCAGGAAAGGCAGCAAAGCGTGGAGCGACGGACGACCTCGCCTGTCGCACGAATCGACAGGCGAGGCGCCTGTCGCTCCACCTGCTATCTGCTATCTGCTACCTGCTCTCTCCTATGTGCTATAACGACCTAAGTTCGCTAGCGGATGGCCAAAAAGAAGAAACAAGGCAGCGGTACCGAGAGCATCGACTGGTACCTGATCTCGATCGACCGCCTCAAGCAGATCGGGCTGGTCGTTCTCCTTCTATTAATAGCCGGCGGCGCCTACTGGTTCTGGTTCAATCAGAAAGGGAACCCGAAGACGCTGGCTGAGTCCGCCATCACCGATGCCCGCCAAGCGCTCAACGACCTCGCCTCCTCGAAAGAGATCCAGGCCCACCGCTCCGAGTTCGACCGCGCCGGGAAGCGGCTCGAGGACGCGAACTCGCTGTATGGCGCGGGCAAGTATGCCGAGGCGCAGGGAGCGGCGGTGGAGTCGCAGACCATCAGCCGTGCCGCGCACAGCGGCGGCGAGGGCGAAAACGACGCGCGCTTCCTCACCGTCGAGGGGGACGTGCAGGTTCAGAAGGGCTCGACCAGCGACTGGAAGGCGGCCGACCTCCGCACGGCGCTGATGAACGGCGACTGGGTGAAGACGAGCGACGGCGGCTCCGCGGAGCTGATGTTCACGAACGGCTCGGTCTACACGATGGGGCCGAGCGCGCTGCTCGAGGTCTACGCGCAGATCAACCCGCAGACGTCGAAGAAGACGAACGGCGTGACGATCGAAGTGGGTCCGGTGGAAGTCGCGACGACCGACGACGCGTCGACGGTTCGGACGCCGGGCAGCCAGGTCATCATCGACTCCGCATCGACGACACAGGTCGGCGTGGACAAGCAAAAGGCGACGAGCGTCGTGGCGGTGAAGGGCACCGCGGCAGTGACCTCGACGTCGGGCGGCGAGCCGGTGAAGCTGGCCGGCGGCGAGAAGATGACCGCGTCGCAGACTGGATCGCTGTCGGCGGTGAAGAAGCTGGTGGCCCCTCCGGGACTGATCGGTCCGTCCGACAACCAGGTGTTCCAGATGGCGAGCGACTCGCGGGTCGACTTCAACTGGGAGCCCGTGCCGGGAGCGAGCGGCTATCAGCTCGAGGTGTCGCGCTCGCGGCTTTTCTCGACGCTGGAGATCAACGCCCGGCGGCCGAAGACCGTGGCAGGCGCTCGCGTGACGTCCGAGGGAACGTTCTACTGGCGCGTGGCATCGCTTGGGCTGGATGGCGACGTCGGACCGTACTCTCAGTTCCGGCGCTTCCGGGTCAGCGGCGGCGGCAAGGGGCCGACGACGGCGAGCGGCGGAGACACCACGCCGCCCGACCTGAATCTGAAGTCGCCCTTTGGCGTCGGCGGACCGAACTACATCATCGAAGGCACGACCGAGCCGGGCACGACGGTGTTCATCAACAATGAAGAGGTCGAGGTCGAATCGAGCGGCCACTTCAAGAAGCTCATCACGCTCGCGAAGATCGGGCGGAACGACATCATCGTGAAAGCGGTCGATCCCGCGGGCAATCCGACAGTAAAATCACAAACAGTCATCGTTAGCGAGGAGTAGTTTTCCGCAGCATCTGCCCTTTCGGCGGGTTGGAGAACCCGCCCTACGTACACCCATCCCGGGGCAAGTCTTTTGCACCGCGGCAAGCACGGCCTCGAATTTCCGGAAAAAGGACTCAACTCAATCGAATGGCGATCAAATCTCTTCTATCGATGTTCTCGAACGATCTGGCGATCGACCTGGGAACTGCGAACACTCTGGTCTACGCCAAGAACAAGGGCATCGTCGTCCGCGAGCCCTCGATCGTGGCCGTCAACAAGATCAACAACAACGTCGAGGCGGTGGGCAAGGAAGCGAAGGAAATGCTCGGCCGCACGCCGGGCAACATCGTCGCCATCCGTCCGATGAAGGACGGCGTCATCGCCGACTTCGAAGTGACGGAGAAGATGATCAGCTACTTCATCAAGAAGGCGCACGGCCGGAAGCACTTCGTCAAGCCGCGCATCGTCATCTCCGTCCCGTCCGAGATCACGCAGGTGGAGAAGCGCGCGGTGCGCGACTCCGCGCTGCGCGCCGGCGCCACGGAGGTCTACCTGATCGAGCAGGCCATGGCTGCGGCGATCGGTGCGGGACTGCCGATCACCGATCCGACCGGCAACATGATCGTCGACATCGGCGGCGGCACGACGGACGTGGCGGTGATCTCGCTGGCCGGCATCGTCTACTCGCGCTCGGTGCGCGTGGCCGGCAACGAGATGGACGACGCGATCATTCAGTACATCAAGCGGAAGTACAACCTCCTCATCGGCGAGCGGACCGCGGAGCAGATCAAGATGGAGATCGGCTCGGCCTTCCCGCTCGATGAAGAGATGACGATGGAGATCAAGGGACGCGACCTCGTAGAAGGCGTGCCGAAGACGCTCGTCGTCAGCGACGAAGAGATCCGCGAAGCGCTCTCCGAGACCGTGGCGACGATCGTCGAAGCGGTGCGCGTGGCCCTGGAGCGGACGCCGCCGGAGCTCTCGGCCGACATCATGGACAAAGGCATCATCATCGCCGGCGGCGGCTCGATGCTGAAGAACCTCGACAAGCGCCTGCGCGAAGAGACCGGCCTGCCGGTGACGCTGGCCGAGGATCCGCTGGCCTGCGTCGCGCTCGGAACGGGGCAGATGCTCACGGACTTCAACTTGTTGCGCAAGATTTCAATCGAATAGAACCAGTTCTGAGTGCTGGGTGCTGAGTGCTGAGTTGACCGCAAGCCTCAGAACTCAGCACTCAGAACTCAGCACTCGCTTCTGGCAACAAACCTGCTGAGTTTCCCGGCGAAACATGGAAGACGTAATCCGCAGTCGGCCGACGCTCCTTTTCTTCATCGTACTGGCTCTGCTGTTCCTCGTCATGAGTCGCAGCAGCCAGACGCGTTATGTCGGGGAGACGCGCACGATGTTCGAGCGGACGGTGATGACGATCTTCTCCCCCGTCCCGAAATCGGTGAACTGGCTGGGACGCTCGACGTCCGACATGTACCACGGCTATCTCGACATGCGCCGCGCCGTGAACGAGAACATGGAGCTGCGGCGGAAGGTCGCCGACCTGACGACGAAGAACCTGAAGCTGCAGCAGTCGGAAGGAGACGTCCGCCGCCTGCGCACGCTCCTCGGCTACTCCGAACAGATCGACATGCCGACCACGCTCGCCACGGCGATCATGCTCGACACCTCGGGCCGCTTTAAATCGATCATCATCGATCGCGGCTCCGACGCCGGCATCGAAGTGAATGACGCGGTCGTCAACGCGAACGGCCTGATCGGCCGCGTCGTGCTGACGACGAAGGACATGGCCAAGGTGCAGGCGGTGACTGACGGCAACTGCTCGGTCGGCGCGCTCGTCGATCGCACGCGGCGCCAGGGCGTCGTCCGCGGCGACGGCGGCAACGCCGCGCAGATGTACGACGTCCCCTCGCTCGCCGACGTCGGGCCGGGCGACTCGGTGATGACGGCCGGCATCGACGGCATCTATCCGAAAGGGATCCCGGTCGGCACCGTGGTCAAGGCGGAAAAAGGCGCGGATCTCTTCAAGAGCATCGTCATCAAACCGGCCGTCGACTTCGGCTCGGTCGAAGAAGTGATCGTGATTCACACCCGCAAGATCCCCGCACCCGTGGTGAGGTACGCCCCTTGAGATGGCTTCGATTCATCGTCGGCCTGCTGATCGCGCTGACGCTTCATTCGCTCCTCGACAGCTTCTTTCCGAACGCCCTGGCGTTCTTCAATCCGTACGTGATCCTCGTCGTTTACTACTCGATGGGCGGGAACGTCTTCGGCGCGATCATCGCCGGCGTGGCCGCGGGTCTGGTGCAGGACGCTTTCTCCGGCGCGATGTTCGGCCTGCACGCGTTCTCGCTCACGGTCTGCGCCTACACGATCGCCTACATCAACGCCCGCCTCGTGCTGCGCGGCACGCTGGCCTTCGGCGCCTGCCTGGCCGGCGCGGTGATCGTGAACGAGCTGGTGATCTACATCCTGGTGAACATCCTGGTGAAGCAGAAGATCGAGATGTTCGAGCAGGGCCTGATCGTGAAGACGATCTTCACGCTGCTCTTCGGGATGCTCGTCTATCAGCTGCTCACATTGTTCTTACGTGAAGAGCCGATTGAGGCCACTCGCCGCCCGATTGGCGGATGGTAGGGGCTCATGCGCGTATACCGGGACGACCAGAAATCGATCAACTTCCGCATCAACGCCGTGATGTGGGGCGTGGTGGCCATCTTCGTCTTCCTCGCGGGCTCGTTCTGGTTCGTGCAGGGAGTGCAGGCCGACAAGTACCGCGGACTCTCAGAATCGAACGCCCTGCGCGAGATCGTCACGCCGGCGAAACGCGGCCTGATCATGGACCGCTACGGCAAGATCCTCGCGGACAATCAGCCCGCCTATTCGCTCACGCTCGACCGGCTCATCATGGCGCCGCTGGTGAAGGTGGACGCCGCGCACCGCGCGAAGCTGATCTCCTTCCTCGCGCAGATTCTGGAAGTGCCGGCGCCGGAGATCGAAGCGCGTTTCGACAAGGGAAAAGCGCTGCCGCCGTCGCGGCCGTTCGAGGTGGCCGAGGATCTGTCGATGCCGCAGGTGGCCTCGATCCAGGCGCACAACCTCACGTTCCCCGAGCTCACAGTCAATCCGGTGCAGCGCCGCAGTTACCCCTACGGCACGATGTCATCGCACGTTCTCGGCTTCATCGGCGAGGTCGGCGAGAAAGACCTCACGCAGCACAAGGACCTCAAGCAGGGTGACCTGATCGGCAAGCGCGGCGTGGAGCTGATGTACGACAAATGGCTGCGCGGCCAGGACGGCGCGCAGTACTGGGAGTACGACAGCCACGGCCGCCGCCTCGAGGAGTACAAGCAGGCGCGCAAGGACGCCGTGGCGGGCGACAACGTCTACCTCACGCTCGACTTCGAGCTGCAGCGCCGCGCGGAGCAGTACTTCATCGAGAACGAATTCGTCGGCTCCGCCGTGGCCCTCGATCCGCGCAACGGCGAGGTGCTGGCGATGGTCTCGTCGCCGGCGTTCAATCCGAACGTCTACTCCAAGCGCTTCACGCCGCAGGTCTACAAGAACATCACCTCGAACCCGTTCAAGATCGAGCTCAATCGCTCGATCCAGGGTCTCTACTCCCCCGGCTCCGTCTTCAAGACTGTCATGGGCGTGGCCGGTCTGGCAGAGGGTGCGATCGGACCGGGAACGACATTCGACTGCGGAGGGAGCGGCGTTTTCTACGGACGCCGTTTCCGCTGCTGGCAGAAGAACGGACACGGCGCGGTATCGATCGAGCGCGCGCTGAAAGTGTCGTGCGACATCTTTTTCTACAACACCGGCGCGCGACTCGGCGTCGACAAGATCGCGCGCTGGGCGAAAGACCTCGGCTTCGGAGCGATCAACCAGATCGATCTCGACGGCGAGAAAGCAGGCGTCGTCCCGTCGACGCAGTGGGCGGCGACGAAACAGCATCGCAAGTGGTATCCGTCCGAGACCATCTCCGTCGCCATCGGCCAGGGTCCGCTCATCGTCACGCCGCTGCAGGTGGCGACGATGATGGGAACGATCGCGAACGGCGGCACGGTCTACCGGCCGCACGTCGTCCGCTTCATCGAGCATTCGAATCCCGACGGCAGCGTGCAGCGCTACAAGGTCGCGACGCAGGCGCTGCGGCATCTGAAGCTGCCGGCCGAAGACCTCGGCCACGTCCGCGACGGACTCTGGAAAGTCGTGAATGAAGAAGGAGGCACGGCCTCCAACGCGCGCATCGCCGGACTGAACGTCGCCGGCAAGACCGGCACCGTGCAGGTCATCGCGCAGCACGGATGGTTCAGCACCGCCGGCCTGCCGTTCATGAGCCGCGACCACGCCTGGTTCGCGTCGTACGCGCCGAACGACAACGCGCAGATGGTGGTGGTCGTGTTCGTCGAGCACGCCGGAGCGCACGGCGGAACCGATTCCGCGCCGCTTGCGAAGCTGCTTTACGAAGCGCGCTTCCAGCAGCAGCTCGAGAACGCGCGCCTCGATCTCTCGAATCCGGAGACGCTGCAGGCGATCAAGGAAGGCGACGCGCCGCAGCCGGGACAGGTGAAGAAGCCGCCCGCGCAGCCCGAGGGATCGGAGATCGGACACTGATGTCGCGAGTGATGCGCGATCGCGCTTTCCCGACCCTCGATCTGAACTTCCTCGGCACCGCGCTGGTCATCGCCGCGGTCGGTTGCCTGCTGCTCTACAGCGCGACCTACTTCACCGATCCGGGACTGAGCATCTTCCACCGGCAGCTGATCTGGATCGCCATCGGCATCTGCCTGATGCTGGTCTTCACCTTCATCGACTACCACGTATTCTTCGACATCGCTCCGATCCTCTACGGCATCGGCAACGTGATGCTCCTCTATTTATTGTTGTGGGGAAGAGTCACGGCGCACGTGAAGTCGTGGATCCACATCGGCTCGTTCCAGTTCCAGCCGGCGGAGTTCATGAAGGTCTTCACCGCGCTGATGCTGGCCCGCTTCTTCGACTCCAACGACCGCGCTTACCTGAACCTCCGCTCGTTCATCGTGGCCATGGCCATCATCGGACTGCCGGTCTTCCTGATCTTCGTGCAGCCCGACTTCGGCACCGCCGCGTCGTTCGCGCCGCTGATCGGCGTGGCGATGTTCTTCGGCGGCATCCGCTGGCGCGTCTGGGCGGTCATGCTGCTCACGCTGATCGTCGTGCTGCCGATCGGTTACTTCAAGGTGCTGCATCCGTATCAGCGCGAACGGGTGATGATCTTCCTCAATCCGGAGCGCGACCCGCTCGGCTCCGGCTACCAGGTCACGCAGGCGAAGATCGCCATCGGCTCCGGAGGCATTCACGGCAAAGGGTTCACGCAGGGGACGCAGGCCAAGCTGGCGTTCCTCCCCGCCCGGCACACCGACTTCATCTTCGCCGTGCTCGGCGAAGAGTGGGGATTCATCGGCGTGATCATCGTCCTGGCGCTCTACCTGTTCCTGATCATCCAGGCGCTGACGTTCGCGAAAAATGCACGCGACCGCGGCGGCACATTCCTCTCCATCTGCCTCATCGCCTTCTTCATCTTTCACGTGCTGATCAACGTGTCGATGCAGATCGGCGTGTTGCCGACGACCGGCATCCCGCTGCCGCTGATCTCGTACGGCGGCTCATCGACGATGATGTTCTTCATGGCCATCGGCCTGATGCTGAACGTCGACATGCGGCGCTTCGTGAACGCGTGATTCATGTGATGCCGAAACGAACGATCGCTCAGCTGCTTGTCACGTTGTTCTTCACGGTCGCCGCCCAGGCGCAGGCGCAACGCTCCGTGGTGGTCATCCTGATGGACTCGCTGCGGGCGGATCACCTTCAAACCTACGGCTACGGCCGGGCGACGAGTCCGAACATCCTCGCCTTCTCGCGCCGGGCGACGGTCTTCGAGCAGGCGTATCCGTCCGCATCGTGGACACGTCCGTCGATCCTTTCTCTGCTCACCGGACGCTACTCGTCGGAGCTGACCACGAACATTGGCGGAGGCTCGCCGCTGAAGGACGGCCACCCCACCCTGGCGACGGTTCTGCGCTCCTGGAAATACACGACTGCGGCGTTCTACAACACCGCGCAACTGGCACCGCCGGCGGCTAACGTGCAGACCGGGTTCGACACGTATGTCGACTACGGCACCAAGGAGTACGTCGAGGCGAATGTCGGACGCGGCGTCGACAAAACGATCGAGTTTCTCGAGTCCGCCGGCAAGCCCGCCTTCGTTTTTCTGCACGTCCTCGATCCACATCACCCGTACATCCCGGCGCGCGACTACTTCGGCAACGTTCCGCCGAAGAAGTACCTCGATTCCTACAGCTTCGCCACGGGCATTCCGAAGTACCAACCCGACAAGGTCGAGCCGTGCTTCCTGGTGAAGGACATGGCCACCGTCCCCGAGATGGCGGAGCTCTACGACAGCGAGATCCGGGAGCTCGACGTCGAGGTCGGCAGGCTCCTGCGGTATCTCGACGGAGAGAAGCGATACCGCGACGCGCTGGTCATCATCACTTCCGATCATGGCGAGGAGTTCGGCGAGCACGGCGGCCTCTTTCACGGCGCGCGCTTTTATGAGGAGAGTCTCCGCGTTCCGTTGATCATCCGCGATCCGAAGTATCCCTACAGCATCGGCCGTCGCGTGACGTCGGTGGTGTCGCTGGTCGACGTCCTTCCGACGATCCTCAGCCTGACCGGCATCGCGTATCCGGAGTCCGCCTATTCAGGGAAGTCGATGCTGCTCTACTTCACGAGGCGCGAAGGTCCGCCGCGCGACACGGCGATCATCGAACGGCCGGGTTGCGGATTCGACGCGACCGTCGCGATTCGAAAGGGACCGTGGAAGATGATCATCCGCATCACCCGTCCGAAGATCGAGCTCTACGATCTTCAGGCCGATCCGGGCGAGAAGCACGATCTCTCCGGATCGAAGGCGGCGAAGGTGCGACGCGCGTACGCCGACCTGTATGGCACGTTCGAGGCGTGGTACCGAACCGTGAACCGTCCGCTCGCCACGCGCAATGGAGATGCGACTCCGCCCCTGCCGCCGGAATTGCGCGAGCGTCTCAAAGCGCTCGGCTATCTACAATAGACGTCAGCTGCGCAGCTTCTCGATGTCGCGCCGTTCCTTCTTCGTCGGACGGCCGGCGCCGCGGTCGCGAAACGTGTTCGCGGTGAGGTCGACTTCCTGCTTCGGAGTCTCATCGACGTACATCGTGCGCGCCGCTTCCTTCGATGCCTGCGTCTCCGGAAGGACGGAAACGATGACGCGGCGGAAGTGCGTCCCGAGGAGGAACTCGACGACGTCGCCCTCTTTGACCGGGGCGGAAGGCTTCACGCGCAGACCGTTGATTTTCACCTTGCCGCCGCGACACGCCTCGGTGGCGTCGGAGCGGTGCTTGAAGAGGCAAACGTGCTTCAGCCAGTGATCGATGCGATGTCTCATATCCATTCCGAGCGAAGTCGAGGAATCAATGACGGCGCCGCGATGAACACGGCGCAGGCATCGCTTGTGGCACTCGCGACGCGGCGCCGTCCATCGTCCCTCGACTTCGCTCGGGACAAGTTCCACCGATGTCGTTCCATCTGAAGGAGATATAATCGCCCATCCGGAGGTGCCATGATCAAGGCGGACATCGTCAACAAGGTTGCGGAGATGTCGGAAATTTCGCGCGTCAAAGCGGCTCAGGCCGTCGACACCGTCATCGAAGGTTTGCGCAATGCGCTGGCGCGCGGACAGCGGATCGAGCTTCGCGGCTTCGGCGTCTTTCAGGTCAAGCAGCGCAAGAAGGGGATCGGCCGGAATCCGAAAACCGGAGTGGAAGTGAAGATCCCGCCGGGGAACACGATCCGCTTCAAGCCGGGCAAAGAGCTCCGCAATCTGCTGTAGGAAAAACTCCCTGCTTTCGTGTAGCGCCGCCGGCCCCGGCGGCGTTTTCGTTTACGCCGGATTCGTTCACAAGGTGAACGTTCCGCAAACAGCCCTCCCGCTACGCAACCTTTCCCCAACCTTTTACGAATCACTGCGTCGAAGGACGTAACGAACAGGTAGTAAGAAGCGCGCCGACGTCGCATCCTTCACCTTGGGAGCTGCGACCCAGGGCATGCAAAGCGGCGCCGGCGCGCCTTTTAACTCTAAATTGTAAAGAACTTGTAAACACAAAGGAGAAATGTTCGCCATGAAGAAAACCGCCGCCGCTCTCGCCCTCCTCCTCTCAGTCGCCTGCGCCTCCACGCCGATGCAGTCATCGGGTAAGGACACTGCCTCCGGCACCATCTTCGGCGCCGCCGGTGTCGCCGCGAAGTCGACCGACGCCCCGAACTACATCCTCTTCAGCTCCCCGAACGCCGTCCGCAACGTCGACTTCAGCACCAGCGTCTACGGTCTGAACCTGAAGGGCACGATGACCAACCGCGGCTTCTACCCGGCGGGCAAGATCGAAGGCCGCGGAAACTTCTGCGCCGAAGGAAAAGATTGGCTGAGCCTCGCCGATCTCTCGACCCACAAGGCCGCCGACGGCAAGTCGCCGGAAGGCTCCTACGTTCTCGGCTGTGTCTCTGCGAGTGGCTTCCAGCCCGCCTCGCGCGACGCGGTGGTGGTCCAGTAAGCCACCACAATTCCTACCTCGTGACGGCCGCCGGATTGCGAGCCCGGCGGCCGTCCGTTTTGCCGGCACGGCCGGCTGCGCTGATTGCCCAAGGCTTCTTCAGGATTTGCGCCTCGGGCAAACGCCCCATAACCGCGCGATAGAATCGGCCCGTGAATCCTGACCAGACGGTCCTCGTCCTCGATTTCGGCTCGCAGTACACGCAACTCATCGCCCGCCGCATCCGCGAGAACAGCGTCTACTCCGTCGTTCACCCATTCGATCATCCGCTCGCGAGGATCCGCGAGCTGGCGCCGATCGCCATCATCCTCTCCGGCGGCCCGCAGTCGGTTTACTCCGACTCCGCCCCGATCTGCTCACGCGAGATCTTCGAGCTCGGCGTCCCGATCCTCTCCATCTGCTACGGCATGCAGCTCACGACCTACCTCCTCGACGGCCGGGTCGAGGCGGCCGCGGAGCGCGAGTACGGCCGGGCGGAGATCGACGTCATCGGCGCATCGAGACTGCTGGCGAACACCCCGAAGCATCAGCACGTCTGGGCCAGTCACGGCGATCGCATCATCGCCGCGCCGCCCGGATTCCGGGTCATCGCCTCCTCCGATAACGCACCGATCGCCGGATTCGAGAACGAAGAGCGGCAATGCTTCGGGATTCTGTTTCATCCCGAGGTCACGCACAGCGAGGCGGGAACGCAGATCATCAGAAACTTTCTCTTCGATATCGTCGGATGCAAGCCGACGTGGGACCTCGGCGACTACCGGCGCCGCAAAGTCGAAGAGATCCGCCAGCAGGTCGGAGACCGGAAGGCGATCGCCGCGGTGAGCGGCGGCGTCGACTCGACCGTCGCAGCGCTGCTGGTGGCCGAAGCGATCGGCGATCAGCTCACCGCCGTCTTCGTCGACAACGGCGTGCTGCGCAAGAACGAAGCGGTGCAGGTCGCGTCGCGTCTCTCCGATCGGCTCGGGCTGCACTTCATCGCCATCGACGCGCGGGAGCGCTTCTACGACAAGCTCGCCGGCATCGAAGATCCCGAGACCAAGCGGAAGCGGATCGGCAACGAGTTCATCGCCGTCTTCGAGGAAGAGGCGAAGAAGCTTCCCGATGTCGCGTTCCTGATGCAGGGGACGCTCTATCCCGACGTCATCGAATCGGTCTCCATCAAGGGACCTTCGGCCGTCATCAAGACTCATCACAACGTCGGCGGACTTCCGGAAAAGATGGGCCTCGCGCTCATCGAGCCGGTGCGCGAGTTGTTCAAGGATGAAGTGCGGCAGCTCGGCATCGAGCTCGGACTGGAAGAGGAATTCGTCTGGCGCCATCCCTTCCCCGGCCCCGGTCTCGCCGTCCGGATCCTCGGCGAGGTCAACGCCGAGCGCGTGGAGATCCTGCAGAACGCCGACGAGATCGTGATCGACGAGATCCGGCGCGCCGGCCTCTATCGCGAGATCTCGCAGGCCTTCGCCGTGCTGCTGCCGGTCCGCAGCGTCGGCGTGATGGGCGACGAGCGGACGTACGAGAACGTCCTCGCCGTGCGCGCCGTCTCGACCACCGACTTCATGACCGCCGACTGGTACCGCATGCCGCACGACGTCCTCGACCGCATCGCCCGCCGCGTGGTGAACGAAGTGCGCGGCGTGAACCGCGTCGTGTACGACATCTCCAGCAAACCGCCAAGCACGATCGAGTGGGAGTGAAGTGCTGAGGACTGAGTGCTGAGTGCTGAGTAGAGCCTCATGATGACTCAGTCCTCAGTCCTCAGTCCTCAGCACTCAGTCCTCAGCACTCAGCACTCAGCACTCAGTCCTCAGCACTCAGCACTTTCCTGAGCACCAGCGCCTCCCAGAACCACCTCTTCGGAAGCCGCGAGCGACGCATCGTCCATTCGATGCGGCAGCGCGGGAAGAGCTTCGCGATCGCGGCAGCGCTGGTGTAAATCCGATCGACGAAGTGGTGCGGCTGATCGAAACCGCGGCGTGCGGCGACGCGGCGCTGCATCGACGACGGCAACATCAATAGAAAGCGGATGCCGAAGTGCGGATCGCGGCGGAAGATCCAGGCCAGGCGCGGCGGCGTGATCAGCACGACCCGTCCGCCGTCCCGCAGCACGCGCGCACCTTCGCGACACGCGGCGCGCGCGTTCGAGAAGTGCTCGATCGTTTCGAGACAGATCACGGCGTCGAACGTCGCGTCGCGAAACGGCAGCGCGCCCGCGTCGGCGATCACGCGCCGGACTCCGAGGCGCGGCGCGACCGTATTCCACTCCCGGTCGACGCTCGTGGTGATGAAGCGGCCGGCGTTCAGCGCCAGCTCGATCGCGCCGTCACCCGCGCCGAGGTCGAGGACGCGGGCCGGAGGGGCAACGAAGTGGCCGAGGACCCCCCGCCAGCGGATTCCTTCGCGATAGCGCGCCTCGCGGAACGAATCGCTTCGATCGATCAGCGCCTGATACCGAGTCTCCATCGCACCGTCCACGGGGAGGATCACCTGAGGAGCGTCGAGGATCGGGTCTACCACCCGTGGGAAAACGGTGCGAAAAGCGCGTCTGGCCACCTGAATCACCTGAATACGCAGAGAGAAGCTCCTTCAGTTTCCATATTTCAATAGCGCGTCAAACGATCATGACCTATATTTCCTGACGTCCACTCAGCACGGTTGTCCAGCAAGCAGGCCGGGGCCGCCGTGCGTTCGCATCGTAGGTCATCAGTTGAAAGGGGGAGTATTCATGTCCCGTCTCGGTAAGACGCTTTTCAGCGTCCTTCTCGTAGTTGTGATGGTCCCAGGGTTGGCTCTCGCAGGAACAAAGGGTCCCAGCGTCAGCGGAGCGGCTGTCGAATGGCAGGCCGACTCGGCTTACGACGGCGTGCAGCTCGTCGTCATGGCCCCGTCGGGCGCCTATTTCAGTAAGGTGTTTTCAGCGGGTCAGTCTCCGCAGTTCACGCTCAAGGACATCGCTGCCAGCCTGGCGGTCGATGGCACCTACACGTACGAACTGCGCTACACCCCGCGTCTTTCCTCTTCCGTGAAGAAGGCTCTGGCCGACGCGCGCGAAGCAGGCGATGACGCCGCGGCCGCGAAGCTGTTGAGAGACAACGGCGGCGCCGGTCTCGTGCAGTCTGGCGTGTTCACCGTCAACGGCGGCTCGTTCGTGACGCCGACTCTCGGTGAGCCGCAGCGCAAGCAGGCGACCAACACTCCGAGTCCTCTCCGCGGCAGCTCCGACGCCAAGTTCACCGCCGCGCCGACCGACGTCGTCACCGCTGACGACGCGATCATTCAGGGCAGCCTCTGCGTCGGCCTCGACTGCGTGAACAACGAGTCGTTCGGCTTCGACACGATCCGCCTGAAAGAGAACAACACCCGCATCAAGTTCGACGACACGTCGTCGTCGACCGGCTTCCCGAACCATGACTGGCAGCTGACGGCGAACGACTCCGCCAGCGGCGGCGCGAACAAGTTCTCGATTGAGGACATCACCGCCGCCACGGTTCCGGTCACGGTCACCGGCTCCGCGCCGACGAACTCGGTCTTCGTCGACAGCACCGGCCGTCTCGGTCTCCGCACCGCGACCCCGGTCCTCGACGTGCACATCAGCACCAGCAACACCCCGGCGATCCGGCAGGAACAGACCAACGCCGGCGGCTTCACCGCTCAGACCTGGGACATCGGCGCCAACGAGGCGAACTGGTTCGTCCGCGACGTGACGGGCGGCTCGCGCCTCCCGCTGCGCATCCGTCCGGGCGCGCCGACGAGCTCCGTCGACATCAGCGCCAGCGGCAACGTCGGCATCGGCACCGCCAGCCCCAGCCAGCAGCTGCACGTTTTCGGCAGTACTGACGTCAACACGGTCGCGAATGTGCAGAACACCAGCGTGACGACCGGAGCCGCCGCGGTCTTCCGCACCAACAGCGACACCGCGCAGCTCTCACTGTTCTCTCACGCCTCTGCGCGCACGATCACCCGCTTCGGCCAGACTCTCGGCGGCTGGAACGAGATCAACGCCGGAACGGGCAACGGTCTCATCGTCGGCACGACGAACTCCGCTCCGCTGATCCTCGGAACGAATTCAGTCGCGCGGATGACGATCGCTGCGGGTGGCGCCATCACCGTCCCCGGCGACTTCACCGTCTCCGGCGTGAAGAACTTCGCCGTCGTTGACCCGACCGATTCCAAACAGGCGCTCTACTACACCGCGCTCGAGGGTCCCGAGGCCGGAACCTACTTCCGCGGCACCGCGAAGACCGTCAATGGTGAAGTGGTGATCGTCCTCCCCGACTACTTCACGAAGCTCACCGAGAGCGAGCGGATGACCGTCCAGCTCACGCCGGTCGGCGGCTGGGGCCAGCTCTACGTCGCGTCGAAATCACCCGAAAAGATCGTGGTCAAGGCGTCCAAGGACTCCGCCGATCTCGAGTTCGATTATCTCGTCCAGGGCGTTCGCAAGGGCTACCTGAACTACGAAGTCGAGCGCAAGGGCGCTTTCCCGGCCAAGCCGTAACTCCTACTCATCGTTTTCCAGTGATCGAAGCCCGGCATCCGCCGGGCTTCTTTTTTTTTGGCAAAAAAAGTGGGGCACGGCGGAAGAACCGTGCCCCGTTGGAGCAGTGGCGCGGGGTCCCTCTCCCCCGAACCCCCGAGAGCACGCAGGAGGGGCGTGCTCTTTCTTTATGACTTAGTCGCTCAAGTTCCTGATCACCGTCGGAATGTCGAGGTCCGTGCCGAAGTCGCTGTTGGCCATCGGACCGAATCCACCGCTGCCGTCCGGCCGCGAGAATCCCTTGCGGAAGAACGGCGGATCGTAAATCTCTCCCTCGGCGCCGACCTGAGGCGGCACCGCGGGCTCCTCGTGCTGCGCCGCGATCTGCGTCGCGCTCGCGGCCGGCCGAATCGGCACACCGGCGCGCGCGGGCGCGCCTGTCGTCGACGTCGAGAGCTGCTCGCCGCGCGTGTTGAGGAAGCCCTTGGTCGCGGAGTCGAAGCCGGTGGCGATGACCGTCACCTTCACCTCGTCGCCCATCCGCGGGTCGATGACCGTGCCGAAGATGATGTTCGCCTCTTCGTCGGCCGCTTCCTGAATGATCGATGCCGCTTCGTGTACTTCGAAGAGCGTCATGTCGGGTCCGCCCGTGACGTTGATCAGGACGCCCTTCGCTCCTTCGATCGAGGCCTCTTCGAGCAGCGGCGATGAGATGGCCCGCTGCGCCGCTTCGACCGCGCGATGCTCGCCCGACGAAACGCCGGTGCCCATCAGCGCCATCCCCATGCCGTGCATGATCGTCTTCACGTCGGCGAAGTCGAGGTTGATCTCGCCCGGGACGGTGATGAGGTCGGAGATGCCCTGCACCGCCTGGCGCAGGATGTCGTCGGCGATCTTGAACGCATCGCTCAGTGACGTGCCGCGCTCGACGAAGTTGAGCAGCCGCTCGTTCGGAATCGTGATGAGCGTGTCGACGCAGTCGCGCAGTCCGCGGATGCCCTGCTCGGCCTGCACGCGGCGGCGCTTGCCTTCGAAGTTGAACGGCTTGGTGACCACCGCCACGGTCAGCGCGCCGAGCTCCGCGGCGAGCGAGGCGATGATCGGCGCGGCGCCGGTGCCAGTGCCGCCGCCCATGCCGGTGGTGATGAAGATCATGTCGGCGCCGGAGAGCGCCTCGAGGATGCGATCGGTGTCTTCGAGCGCGGCCTGCTTTCCGATCTCCGGATTCGCGCCTGCGCCGAGGCCTTTGGTCAGCTTGCCGCCGATCTGGAGCTTCACCGGTGCGAGCGAGTTGCGCATGGCCTGGACATCGGTGTTGGCGACGAGGAACTCGACGCCCTTGATGCCCGCCTGGATCATCCGGTTGACGGCGTTCCCACCACCCCCACCGACCCCGACGACTTTGATCTTGGCTCCGAGCTGCAGCTCTTCTTCCAGCGTGACCTTCAGATTGCCGCCCGGTACTTCGTCAAATGTGATCATTTACCGTCTCCCGAGAGAGTAACTAATTTCCGTGATTCATTCAATAAGATTTAGTTGCGGTGTTTCATCAACCGGCGAAGAGCGACCGAAACGACTGCGCCACCTTCGCGAACCCCTTGACCGGGCGCTTCCGCACCTTCGACTGCGAACGGAGCCCCCACAGCAGCAGCCCCGCCGCCGCCGTCCATTCCGGACCGTTCACCGTGTCGGACAGACCGCCCAGCCCGCGCGGCACACCCTTGCGCGCCTGCTGGTCGAAGATCTGCTCGACCATCTCGATCATCCCGTCGAGCTCCGCGCCGCCGCCGACCAGCACGACTCCGGAGCGGATCTCCTTCTCCAGCCCGACCTTCTCCAGATCGCGATAGACGAGCTTCGCGATCTCGGCCGCGCGCGGCTCGAGGATGTTCGTCAGCTCATGCCTGGAGAGGATCTTCGGCGCGCGTCCGCCGACGGTCGGCACTTCGATCGGATCGTCTTCCGTGACCAGCGATCCGAGCGCGCAGCCGTAGCGCTTCTTGATCCGCTCCGCGTCTTCCATCGGCGTCCGCAGCACGACCGAGATGTCGCTGGTGAAGTGTCCCGCGCCGACCGGCAGCACGTTGGTGTGCACGACGTTCCCCTCGAGGAAGACGGCGTAGTCGGTCGTGCCACCGCCGATATCCATCAGCAGCACGCCCATCTCGCGCTCGTCCTGCGTCAGCGTGCACTCGGCGGCGGCGAGCTGCTCGAGCACGAGCTCCTGCACGGCGATGCCGGCCTTGTTCACGCAGGTGAGGATGTTCTGGTTGTGCGTCCGCGCACCGGTGACGATGTGCACGTTCGCCTCGAGCCGCGTGGCGGTCATGCCGAGCGGATCGTGGATGCCGTCCTGGCCGTCGACGACGAACTCGCGCGGGATGACGTGCAGCAGTTCGAGCTCGGCCGGGACGTTGATCGACTTCGAGGCCTCGATGACCCGGTCGATGTCCTCCCGCGCGATCTCCTTGTGCTTGCCCATCACGGAGATGACGCCGCGGGAGTTGACGGAGCGGATGTGATCGCCGGCGATGCCGACGTACACCGACTCGATCTGCAGCCCGGCCATGACCTCGGCTTCATCGACGGCTTTCTTCACCGCCTCGATGGCCTGATCGAGGTTGATGATGTTGCCGCGCCGCGTCCCTTTCATCGGCGACGTTCCCTTGCCGATGATCTCCAGCTGGCCGCGGTCGTTGATCTCGCCAACGAGAACGCAGACCTTCGACGTGCCGATGTCGAGAGCGACGATGTATTTGTCTTCGGTGCGAGTCATGGCGGTGCTCTCCTAATTTGTGATTGCCGCTTCCGGCACCCTCTGAACGGGCGGCGCCGCGGCGGTCGTGATCGGATGAACCGGTTTGAGAACGATGCGATCGTTGAAACGCAGGTCCGCGTATTCGATCGAGCCGCGCTTCAGGTTCTCGGCTTTCGCGATCGAGTAGAGGCTTCTCCACTTCGGCGATACATCTTCGGCATTGACGTAGACGCTCGCCCCGAGCTCGCGATCGAAGAGCGCGAAACCACGCGGCGCAATCGGATGAACCTCGGAAATGCGCGAGTAGAGCAGCGGATCGGATGCGCGCAGCGCGCCGACGAAAGCGACCGTGCGCGCGAGCTCGGCCGCTTCGACAGGCGAGGGCGCCTGTCGCTCCACGGAATCAACCAGGATCAGCGGCAGATCGTCGTCCCCCACCTCGGGCGAAAGCTCGGCGAACGTGACGCCGTGCTCGTCGACGTACTGAATGCGATTGCCGCTGCGCACAAGCGCCACCGGCACCCGCTCCGTCACGTTGATCCGCAGCGTGCCGGGCAGCTTCTTCTCGATGTCGATGCGGCTGACCCACGCCAGGCCGCGCAGATCCTTCTGCACGCGGGCGATGTCGATCTTGAAGAGGTTCGTGCCGGTGTACGCAGAAGTAACGGAGGCGAGCGCCGCGCGCGGCGTGTGCTTCACACCGGTGATCTCGATCTCCTTCACCGCGAAGCGCGAATCGGATTGCGTGTGCTGCCAGATCCAGAGACCGCTGATGACGAGAATGATCACCGCCACGACCTTCGAGGCCACGGTGAGAATGCGCTGCGCCTGAATGCGCCGCTGATTGCGCCGCACGCGCCCCGCGTCGAGCGGGCGGAGGAAGCGCTGCGTCGTCTCGAAGCCCGCGCTCATTGCGCCCCCCGCACCAGCATCTCGGCGATCTCGTGGACGTCGCCGGCGCCCATGGTGATGAAGATGTCGTTCGGTCCGATGCGCCGGCGCAGCTCGTTGAAGATCTGGCTATTGCTCCGGTCGAGGAACTCGATCCCCGGCTCGAAGTCGGCGATCATGCGCGCCGATACGCCGTCGATCGGCTTCTCGCGCGCCGCGTAAATCGGCGAGACCATCGCCACGTCGGCGGTGCGCAGCGCGGATGCGAACTCCTTCGCGAAGTCGCGCGTACGCGAGTAGAGATGCGGCTGAAAGAGCGCCACCACGCGCCGTCCCGGATAGCCGCTGCGCGCGGCGTCGAGCGTGGCGCGGATCTCGGTCGGATGATGCGCGTAGTCGTCGACGATGATCGCGCCGCCGTATTCGCCGAGGACCTGGAAGCGGCGGTCGACGCCGATGAACTTCGCCAGGCCGGAAGCGATGGCATCGGCCGGGAGCCCGAGCTCGCGCGCCACGGCAATGGCCGCGAGCGCGTTCCGGACGTTGTGCTGTCCCGGCACGAAGAGCTTGAAGAATCCGAGTCCCGGCACGTCGAAGGAAGAGCCGCGCTCGTGGAACTGCAGGTTCGTCGCGGTGAGCTCGGCATTCGGGCCCAGGCCATAGCGGACCACACGATGGTGGGTCTGATCGAGCAGAGCGGCGACCGATGTTTCATCGACGCAGCCGATCACAACGCCGTTCTCCGGGATGCCGTCGACGAAGATCCGGAACGCTTCGACGATGGCCTCGAAGCTGCCGTAGTACTCGAGATGATCGGCCTCGACGTTCGTCACCACCGCGATCTCGGGATGGAGGTGATGGAAGGTCCGGTCGTATTCATCGGCCTCGACGACGAGGTATTCGCCCAGTCCGCTCTTCGCGTTCGTGGCGAAGTTGCGGACGATGCCGCCGACGAGCAGCGTCGGATCGAGGCCCGCCGCTTCGAGGATGGTGGCGATCATCGCCGACGTCGTGGTCTTGCCATGCGTGCCGGAGACGCCGACGGCGCGCTTGCGGGCCACGATCTCGCCGAGCATCTCGGCGCGGCGCATGACCGGAATGCCGCGGCGCCGCGCGGCTTCGAGCTCGGCGTTCTCGCGCTTCACGGCGGCGGTGACGACGACCAGATCGGTCCCCTCCAGGTGCGCCGGATCGTGGCCGATAGAGACGGAGACACCGCGGCTCTCCAGCAGCTCGGTCACCGCGGAACGTTTGAGGTCACACCCGCTGACCGAGAGTCCCGACGCTGCCAGGATCTCGGCGATGCCACTCATTCCAATTCCGCCAATGCCGACGAAATGAATGGTGCTAATTTGATCAAAATTCATTCTGATCTTATCTCTTGAATCTTAAATGATTTTCTCGATCGTATCGACGATCTTTTTAGTTGCTTCCGGTGCTGCCAGGGCCTTCGCCGCGGCCCCCATTTTTTGCGGTTCGATCTCCGCGACGGCCGCGGCCAGACGCTCCGGCGTCAGTTCCTTCTCCGTGATCACGATCGCCGCGCCGGCTTGCTCCATGACGCGCGCGTTCAGCTCCTGATGGTTGTTGGTCGCCGCGGCGAACGGCACGAGGATCGCCGCCCGCCCGACGGCCGCCAGCTCGCCGATCGTCATCGCGCCGGCGCGCGAAATGACGATGTCCGCCGCGGCCAGCTCGTTGACCATCGGATCGATGTACGCGACGACGTGCGCGGTCGGACGATCGCCATACGCGGCACGGACTTCGTCGAGCATCTTCGGGCCGGTCTGATGAACGATCTCGAGGTCCCGCGGCAGGAGCGGGAGCGCTTTGACGAATGCGTCGTTGAGGATCTTGCTCCCCTGGCTGCCGCCAAAAACCAGAACTCTGGTTGTTGGGTTGTTGGGTTGTTGGGTTAAGAAAAACTCCGCTCTTACCGGATTGCCGGTGACGACCGCGTCTTTGCGGTTCATGCGCGGACCGGCATCCGCGAACGCGACCACCACCGCCTTCGCGAACTTCGCGACGAGGCGGTTCGTGAGGCCGGGGAACGCGTTCTGTTCATGGATGATCGTCGGCACGCCTCGCATCCAGGCCGCGAGCAGCACCGGGCCGGAGGAGTAGCCGCCGACGCCGAGGACGACACTCGGATGATGGCGTCCGACGACGCCCCAGGCTTGCGCGAATCCGAGCGGGAGGCGCAGCAGGTTCTTCGCGAGGTCGAGCGGGCCTTTGCCCTTCAATCCTCCGACGGAGATCAGCTCGAGCGGGAAGCCGGCCTTCGGCACGATCGTCTTTTCGAGACCGTACTGAGTGCCGACGAAGACGACACGCCGCGTGGCGTCGCGAGCGATGAGCTCGCGCGCGATGGCGATGGCGGGATAGATGTGTCCCCCCGTTCCGCCTCCCGCGATCATCAGTGTCATCACGCCCATCTCACCCATCCCGTTCCTACCCTGACTGTTGCGACAAATTCAGCAGCACTCCGACCGCGATCAAGCTGGTGATCAGCGACGAGCCGCCGTAGCTGACGAGCGGCAGCGGAAGACCCTTGGTCGGAAGCAGACAAAGCGCGACGCTGACGTTCACGAGCGCCTGCACGGCGATGAGCAGCGTGAAGCCGACGGCCGCGTAGAACTCAAAGCGCTGCTGGCTGAAGCGCGCGATCCGGAAGCCGCGCCAGACGACGAAGGCGAAGAGCGCCACGAGCGCGAAGGCGCCGGCGAAGCCGAGCTCCTCGCCGATGATCGAAAAAATGAAGTCGGTGTGCGGCTCCGGCAGGAAGAACAGTTTCTGCCGCCCATTCCCGATCCCGAGCCCACGAAATCCTCCGGTCCCCAGCGCGATCAGCGACTGCATCGCCTGGAAGCCCTTCCCCAACGGATCGGCCTCGGGGTTGAGGAACGTGAACAGCCGGTCGCGCCGGTACGCGGCGCTCCAGGCCAGCGCGCCCGCGGCCGGGATGAGCGTCATGCCGAAGAGCGCAACGTAGCGCCACGAGATGCCGGCGATGAAGATCATCGCCGCGGCGACGACCATGATCGTGGCCGTGGTGCCGAAGTCGGGCTCGCGCAGGATCAGCGCGGCCATCAAACCGAGGATCGTGGCCAGCGGGATCAAGGTGGTCAACTCGTTGACCTTCTCCTCGCGCCGCGCCAGGTACCAAGCCAGGAAGAGGATCACCGCCGGCTTGGCCAGCTCCGACGGCTGCACCTGCGCGACGTGCGGCACGACGATCCAGCGATGCGTGCCATTGATGGCCGGCGAGAAGAGCGCCACGACGAGTGCGCAGATCACGCCCCCCATGAGCGTCCCGATGACGCGCGGATGCTGCAGCAGCCGCGTATCGAGGTGCATGAGCAGCATCATCACCGCGCCGCCGGCGATGAGAAACACGCACTGCCGCGTCATGAAGTAGTACGGCTTGTCGGCCCCGACCTTCTGCAGCGTGATGATGGCCGAGGCGCTGTAGATCATCACCAGACCGATGACGACGATCAGCATCGCGGCGCCGAAGAGCCAGGTGTCGTAGTGGAGTTTTCTGCTCATGATTCGTCGGTTGCTTGGTTGCTCAGTTGCTGGGTTGCTTGGTGTGCCTCAGCAACCGAACAACTCAGCAACCCAGTAACTAGATTTTTTTCACCAATTCCTCGAAGTGCTCCCCACGATGCTCGAAGTTGCGGTACTGGTCGAAGCTCGCGCAGGCGGGCGAGAGCAGCACGACGTCGCCGCTCTTCGCGTTCTCCGCGGCCCACTTCACGGCGCGCTCCATGTCGTGCAGCGGCGCGATCGGGACCGCGCCGTCGAGCTTCTCCGCGATCACGTCCGCGGCCTTGCCGATGGTCAGGATTCCTTTCGTCCGGGCGCGGACGATGTCGCGCATCCGTTCGAATTCGCCATGTTTGTCGTAGCCGCCGAGGATCAGCCAGACGCTCGCGGGCGGAAAGCTTTGCAGCGCGGCGATCGTGGCGTCGACGTTCGTCCCCTTCGAGTCGTTGATCCACTTCACGCCGTCGCGCTCGCGCACGAGGACCATCCGGTGCGGCAATCCGCTGAACGTGCCGAACGCGATCTGCACGTCGACGTCGTCCACTCCCGCAACGCGTGCGGCGAGCCAGGCGGCGAGCGCGTTCTCGACGTTCGGCGTCCCCTGCAGCTTCAGCGACGCGCGCGGGATGCGGCGGTCGTTGAGCACCAGCTCGTCGCCGTCGAGATATGCGTCGCCATGTTCCGTCGATGAAAAACGAAGCACCTGCGCCGGTGTGGACACCGACAGATTCGCGTTCGCGATCGCGTAATCGCCCGCTTCCTGATTGCGGAAGACGCGCTGCTTCGCGGCGGCGTACGACTCGAACGTCGGGTAGCGGTCCATATGATCGGGCGTGACGTTGAGCAGCAGCGCGACGTGCGCGCGAAAGTGGTCGATCGCCTCGAGCTGGAACGACGAGAGCTCGAGCACGTAAGTGCGTGGCCGTTCGAAATCGAGCGAAGCGATCAGCGGCTCGCCGATGTTGCCGGCCACGATCGGTTCCCGTCCCGCGACGCGAAGGATCTCGCCGATGAGCGACGTCGTCGTCGACTTGCCGTTCGAGCCGGTGATGGCGATGACGGTGCCGTTGAGATGGCGGTACGCGAGCTCGATCTCGCCGATGACCTTCATCGAGCGCTTCCCGGCCTCCATCAGCAGCGGGACGTCGAGCGGCACGCCGGGACTGACCACGATCTCGTCGACACGATCGAGGAGCGCAACATCATCGCGGCCGAATGCTTTTTCCACGCGCTCATCGAGTGCGTACGGCAGCGCCGGATCGACCTTCGAATCGGCGAGCACGACCTCTTCGCCGCGCTTCGCGAGGAAGTTCGCCGCGGCCACGCCGCTCTTTGCCGCACCGATGACGAGCGTTCTCATCGCAGTTTGAGCGTCGCCAGTGCGAACAGCGCGAACATGATCGCGATGATCCAGAAGCGGACGACGACCTTGGTCTCTTTCCAGCCCGAGAGCTCGAAGTGGTGGTGGATCGGCGACATCTTGAAGACGCGCCGGCCGGTGATCTTGAACGAGGCGACCTGGATGATCACGCTCAGCGCCTCGACGACGAAGAGGCCGCCGACGAAGACGAGGAGGATCTCCTGCTTGATCATCACGGCCAGGCAGCCGATCGCGCCGCCGAGTGCGAGCGAGCCGACGTCGCCCATGAAAATCTCGGCGGGATGAGCGTTGAACCAGAGGAATCCGAGCGACGCCCCGACCATCGCGCCGCAGAAGACTGCGAGCTCACCCGCTTGCGGCACCCACGCGATGCGGAGGTAATCGGCGACGCGGAAGTTGCCCGCCGCGTACGTGAGGATCGTGTAGGTGACGGCGGCGATGAGCGTGGAGCCGATGGCCAGGCCGTCGAGTCCGTCGGTCAGGTTGACGGCGTTCGATGCGCCGACGAGGACGACCATGATGAACGGGATGTAGAACCAGCCGAGGTTCAGCTTGAAGAGCTCCGGCTTGATGAAGGGGAACGTCAGCACCGTCGAGTAGTTGTTGTGGATCGACGGCAGCAGCGCGATGGCCAGGCCGACGATCAGCGCGACGCCGAACTGCATCCCGAATTTCTGTCTCGCGGTGAGCCCGAGATTCCGCTTCTTCGCCAGCTTGAGATAGTCGTCGATGAAGCCGATCGCGCCGTACGCGAAGGTCACGAAGAGCACGATCCAGACGTACGGGTTGAGGATGTCGGCCCAGAGAATCGTCGGAATCAGAATCGCGACGTTGATCAGGATGCCGCCCATCGTCGGCGTGCCGGCCTTCTGCTGATGCGACTTCGGCCCTTCCTCGCGAATGTACTGGCCGAACTTGATGCGCTTCATCTTGTCGATCAGCCACGGCCCGAGGATGAACGAGATCAGCAGCGCGGTGAGCGCGGCGAACGCCGTCCGGAAGGTGATGTAGCGGAAGACGTTGAAGCCGGCGATCCGGTTGTGGAAGAGGTAGTAGAGGAGGTAGTAAAGCATTTAGCGCGCTCCCTCCAGCATCGTCACGATGCGATCGAGCCCGATGCCGCGGCTCGCCTTGATCAACACCAGATCGCCTTCGCGGATGAAGTCCTGCAGAAACGCACCGGCCGCCTGCGCGTCGTCGAAGTGATGCAACTTCCCGTCGACGAATCCCGCATCGCGCGCGCCGTCGAGCAGTGACTTCGCGCGCCTGCCGACGCCGATTACGACGTCGACTTCGTTCGGGATCGCGCGGCCGGAGTCGCGGTGATAGTCGAGCTCTTTCTCTCCGAGCTCGAGCATGTCGCCGATCACGGCGATGCGGCGCTTCGCCTCCGCCTGCCGGAGCAGCGTGAGCGCGCTGGCTAGTGCGAACGGATTGGAGTTGTAGCTGTCGTCGTAGATCGTCGCGCCGCGATACGGGACGACGACGCCGCGGTGATACGCCGGCCTGACGTTCGCGATTCCTGCCGCGATGCCGTCCCACGAGATGCCCGCGACGCGCGCCGTGGCGATGGCGGCGAGGAGGTTGGCGAGGTTGTGGCGGCCGGGAAGCGCGAGCTCGAAGTCGCGATCCTCACCTTCCGCGCGAATCGTGAAGCGCGTGCCGAGAAGGCCGCGCTCGGTGACCGCGGTGGCGCGATAGTCGGCGGCGTGATCGATGCCGTACGTGACCTTCGTCCCCGTGAATCCCTCGCTGATCCGCATGACGTGCTCGTTGTCGGCATTGAGCACGATCGTCCCATCCGACTTCACGTTCTCGAGCAGTTCCCGCTTCGCCTCGGCGATCTTCTCGATCGTCCCGAAGAACTCGATGTGCACCGGCGCGATGTTCGTGTAGACGCCGATGTCGGGACGCGTCAGCGCGGCGAGCGTGGCGATCTCGCCCTTGTGATTCATCCCCATCTCGCTGACGACGACTTCGGCGTCGTCCGGCGTGTTGTCGATGCAGAGCGGGCAGCCGATGAGATTGTTGAAGTTCCCCCACGACTTGAACGTCCGCTTCTCCGTGCCGACGAGCGTAGCGATCATTTCTTTTGTCGTGGTCTTGCCAGCGGAGCCGGTGATGGCGATGAGGGTGAAGTCGAAGCGCTGCCGGATGGCGCGCGCCAGCATCTGCAGCGCGAGCGTGGTGTCGCCGACCTGCACGATCCCCTTGTCGCCCGGCACGTTCTCCGGCAGCTGCGACACGACCGCGCCGGCCGCCGTCTGCAATGCCTGCGGCACGAACTGATGTCCGTCGAGCCGTTCGCCCTGGATGGCGAAGAAGACGGAGTCGGGCTTGACCTCGCGGGAGTCGATGACGACGGAGTGGGTCTCGATCGCGCCGTTCTGGATGACGCGTCCACCGGTCATGGCGGCGATTTGCGCGAGGGTCAGCGTGGGCATGCCGACCTCCGTCCCGAGACAGCAGATAGCAGACAGCAGACAGCAGGAACACCAAGTCTGCTGTCCGCTGTCTGCTGTCCGCTGTCTGAGCGGGCATTCTCCTCCGGCCCCGCCGCGCTCCGATCGCCGCCCTTCCCCCGAAGCTGCCCGGCGATCCCCATCCATCCACGCTCGCAGGAGCGGAACGGCGGGGCCGGAAGAGAACACCCGCTGTGACGCGGGAAAGTGTAAATCGATTTCATGACTAATTTCAATTCATTTTCCGTGCTGTCTTTTGACGCCGCTTTTTCAGCGCGAGTCCCGCTTCCTCACGGTCGTCGAAATGCACGACCCGCTCGCCGATGACCTGGTACGCCTCGTGGCCCTTGCCGGCGATCACGATGACGTCGTCGTCGCTCGCGCCGAGGATCGACTGCTCGATCGCGGTGCGCCGGTCGGCGATCCGCTTGTGCGGCACGGCGCCGACGCCGCGCTCGATGTCGTCGAGGATCTTCTCGGGGTTCTCGCTGCGCGGGTTGTCGCTGGTGAGCACCACTTCATCCGCCAGCCGCGCGGCGATCTCGCCCATCAGCGGACGCTTCCCCTTGTCGCGATCGCCGCCGCAGCCGAAGAGGAGCACGATGCGCTTTCCCTTCGCGAGATCGCGCACGGCGTGCAGCAGCTTCTCGAGCGCGTCGGGTTTGTGGGCGTAGTCGACGATGACGACGGGAGATTCCCCGACGCTCTCGAACCGGCCGCGCACCGTTTCGAGATTGCGGATCCCCGCTTCGATCTGCTCGCGCGTGCAGCCGGCGGCGATCGCCGCGCCGACGGCGGCCATCCAGTTGTAAAGGTTCGGCATACCGATGAGGCGCGACTCGACGGCGAGCTCGCCGGTCGGCGTGCGCATGTTGCCGTGCAATCCGCGGACGGTCGGCTCGATATCCGAAGTGATGTCGGCATTCGCGCGGCCGAACGTCATCGCATCTTTGAACTCGTCTTTGAGGCGCCGGCCGTATGCATCGTCGATGTTGACGACGCGCGCGGCGGTCTGCGTGAAGAGGATCCGCTTCGCCTGGAAGTAATCCTCGAAGTCTTTGTGGAAGTCGAAGTGATCCTGCGAAAGGTTGGTGAAGACGGCCGCGGCGAATTTGACGCCGTGCGTCCGCTTGAGCGCCAGCGCATGCGACGAAACTTCCATCACCGCGTGTCGCACTCCGGCGTCGACCATCTTGGCGAACCACTCCTGCAGCACGACGGCGTCAGGCGTGGTGCGATCGGCGGTGAGGCGCTCGTCGCCGGCGCGGTACTCGATCGTGCCGATGAGTCCGACCGCTTCGCCGGTCGCGTCGAAGATCGACTCGATCATCTTCGTGGTCGTGGTCTTGCCCGACGTGCCGGTGACGCCGACGAGCGCGAGCTTGTCGGCGGGATGGCCGTAGAAGTTGGCGGCGATGATGGCGAGGGCGGCGCGAACGTCGTCGACGTCGTCGGCGGTGATCACCGCCGCCGCCCCTTTCTCGCGAGCCTGCGGGATGAACTTCGCGCCGTCCATGGCCGTGCCCGGCACGGCGACGAAGAGCGCGCCCGGCTTGACGAGGCGCGAGTCGGCGGTGACGCTCGTGATCTCGACGTCGTCGACAGGCGAGGGTGCCTGTCCCACACGAACATCGCGGAGAAGGTCGCGAAGTTTCACTTTGCGCCCTCCGCACAGGCGAGTGTCAGTACACGATTCGATGGCAAGGCCTGACCTGGCTCCGGTGTTTGTGATTGGACGACGCCGCTCCCGACCGCCCGCACCTGCAGACCGGCGGCGACTGCCCGACTGATCGCGGCGCGCGCATCGAGGCCGCGCACGTCGGGGACGCCGGCATGCGTCGCGGGCAACGGTTGCGAGAATTCGGCCAACAGCGGCGCGTCGAGCTCGATCGTTCTCGATGGAATCGACGGCGGCACGCCGAGGTACCGGAGCGTCGCCTCGGCGATCTCCTTGAACGCCGGCGCGGCGATCGTGCCGCCGTACTGCGCGCCCTTCGGCTCGTCGACGACGACGAGAATCACGAGCCGCGGGCGATCGGCCGGAACGTATCCGCAGAACGACGCCACGAACTTGTCGGGCGAGTATCCGCCGCGCCCCGCCTTCTGCGCCGTGCCGGTCTTGCCGGCGACGACATGCTCGGCGAGCGCCGCCGGCTGTCCTGTACCGCGCACGACAACGGCCTTGAGAATTTCGTTCAGCACCGCCGCGGTCCGCTCCGAGATCACGCGCACCGGAGGCACCTGCTGCGGCTGATAGATCGTGTTGCCGTTCGCATCGATGACGCGCTCGACGATCCGCGGCGCGACGCGCATGCCGCCGTTCGCCACCGTCGACATCGCCAGCGCGATCTGCAGCGGAGTGACGCTGATCTCCTGCCCGATCGACATCGAGGCGTTCGACAGCATCGACCACTTCTCGGTGCGCCGCACGGTGCCGACCGCTTCGCCCGGAAGCAGCACGCCGGTGCGCTCGCCAAAACCGAAGCGGCGGATGTATTGATAGAAGCGCTGCGGTCCGACGGCCAGTCCGACCTTGATCGTGCCGACGTTCGAGGAGTGAACGATCACATCCTCGAACGGCATCAGGCCGTACGCGTTGTGGCCATGCTCGTGGATCGAGACGTTGGCGATCTCGATCGAGCCGTTGCCGCAGTCGATGATCTGCGACGGCGTGACCATCCCCTCTTCCAGTCCGGCGGAGGCGGTGACGATCTTGAAGGTCGACCCCGGCTCGTAGAGATCCTGCACCGCGCGGTTGCGCCAGGTGGCGGATGAGAAATCGCCGAAGTGGTTCGGATCGAACGTCGGCGCGGAGGCCATGGCCAGGATCGAGCCGTCGCGCGGATCGAGCACGATCGCGGAGCCGGAGGCCGCGTGGTACTTGTCGACCGCCTTCGTCAGCGCCTGCTCGGCGATGAACTGCACGACGGAGTCGATCGTGAGGACGACGTTGTTGCCGTCGACGGGACGATTCGGACCTTCGCCGCCGACGAGGTAGGTGCCGGCGCGCGCGTCGCGCAGGATCGTGACGCGTCCGGCGTGGCCGCGGACGTAGTTGTCGAACGAATGCTCGATGCCGGCCAATCCTTCGCCATCGAGTCCGGCGTAGCCGATGACGTTCGCCGCGACCATGCCGCGCGGATACGAGCGCCGATGCTCCTCGATGAACGAGATGCCGGGCAACTTCAGCTTCCGCACCTCGGCCGCCGCCTCCATCGGAAGCTGCCGCGCGATCCAGACGAAGCCGTTGTCGCTCTGCAGTTTCTCTTCGATCTCGCGCGCCGTGAGGCCGATACCGGGAATCGCGGCCAGCGTTTTCGCCGCCGGCTTGCGGTCGGTGATGAGCTGCGGATCGGCGTAGATCGAGACCGCGGAGACGCTCTCCGCGAGCACGCGTCCGCGGGCGTCGACGATCGAGCCGCGGACCGGCGTGAGCGAGACGGTGCGCTCCTGCTGCCGCACCGCGCGGGTGGTGTAGTAGTCGTGTCGGACGAGCTGCACCTGGACCAGGCGCGCAACAACGATCAGCGCCCAGACGGTGAGTCCGGCGAAGAGTTGGATGAGGCGCTTATGGGACGTGGTCATCGGGCGAGCCTTGGTGGAGCGACAGGCGCCCCCGCCTGTCGGCCATTCGTCGATTCGACAGGCGAGGGCGCCTGTCGCTCCACCGTGACGATGGCGCGCGAGTCAGTCGGCGCGAAGCCGAGGGCCGAGGCCTTCTGCTGCACGGCGCCGAGCGACGTCAGGCGATCGAGCTCGAGTTGCAGCGCCTTATTGCCGTCCTCGATCTCTTTCCGCGACTTCTGCAGGCGCGTCGCTTCATGGCCGAGGCGGATCACCTCGAGGTTCTGCCAGGTGAAGAGCAGGAGAAAAAAGCCGATCGGGACGCCGACCGAGAGGACAGCAAGCAGCTCACGGAAGCGGCGTCGGTCGCGCTCCCGGACGATGTGTGCGTTCTCGATCGGTTTTTTCTGTGTGTACATCGACGTAAGGCATCGCCATGGCGCCGCGCTGCGCGGAGCCAAAAAACAAGGGTGAAGATCTGCCTACACGCACGATTCGAAGAGCCACCCACTCACACCCACGCTCCACGCTCCACCCCTCCCGAGCTCCCCTTACCGCACTCACGCCCACCCTTCCCCAACCTTCACCCTTGCTCTTTGCCTCCGAGCCCTGGGCTATCGTTTCTCGGCGACCCGCAGCTTCGCGCTGCGCGATCGCGGATTGCGATCCAATTCCTCATCCCTGGCAGTCAGCGGCCGGCCGGTCAATATGTTGACGAGCTCCCGCTTCCCGCATCCGCACACCGGCATTCCCGGCGGGCAGGTGCACTCCCCTTCCAGCCGCCGCAGCGCACGTTTGACGATGCGGTCTTCGAGCGAGTGGAAGGAGATGACGGCGATCCGCGCGCCCGGCTCGAGCACGCTCACGGCGTCGTCGATGAACCGGTCGAGTCCGACCAGCTCCTCGTTGGCCGCGATGCGCAGCGCCTGGAACGTCAGCGTGGAGGGATCGATGTCATGAAACTTCGCCCGCTTCACGCTCCGGATGATCTCCGCCAGTTGCGCGGTGGTCTCGATGCGTCCGTTCGCGCGCGCGGCGACGATGGCGCCGGCGATCCGGCGCGCCATCGGCTCCTCGCCGTATTCGCGAAGGATCCGCGCCAGCTCGTGCGCATCGAGGCCGTTCACGAGATCGGCGGCGCTCGCTCCCTCCGGTCCCATCCGCATATCGAGCGGCGCGTCGTAGCGGAATGAGAATCCGCGCGAGGCGTCGTCGAGCTGCATCGATGAGACGCCGAGGTCCGCGAGGAGACCGCTGACCTGATCGACGTTCGACTGCTTCAGGATGTCAATGAGCTGCTCATGCCGTCCTCGCACGAACGTCACGCGGCCGGCGAACCTCGCCAGCCGTTCGCTGCTGCGCTCGAGAGCCGCCGGATCGCGGTCGATGGCTACCAGCCGCACACCCGGGTAGCGCTCGAGAAGCGCCTCCGCATGTCCACCGAGCCCCACCGTCGCGTCGACCAGCGTTCCGTCTTCGCGGCTCGGCTTCAGGTATTCGGTGATTTCGCTTAAAAGAACGGGGTCGTGGTTCATCAGTTGCTTGGTTACTGGGTTGCTCGGTTGCTTGGTCACATCCATCCAGCAACCGAGCAACTCAGAAACCCAGCAACCTCAAACTCCGTGCAACTCCAACTCTTTGAAATCCTCCGCCGTCATCGGCGTCTCGGTCATGCGGCGCTGAATCCGCTCTTCGTTCCAGACGATCAGGTGGTCCGTGTTGCCGATGACCACCACGTCCTCGGTGATGCCGGCGACGTCGCGGAGGATCGTCGGGATGAGCACCCGGCCCTGCGCGTCGATCGAGCCGGCCTGGCCGTAGTAGTTGATCCGCTCCAGCAGCTTCACCTTCGCCTGCGACGTCGACGGCACCTTCGCCAGCCGGGCGTGGAAATCGGCCCAGACCGCCATCGGGTAGATCAGCGCCCGCTCGCCGTCGTTGGAGGTGATGAAGCAGTCGCCCCCGAACTTGTCCTCAATGAGCTTTCGGAACCCGGCCGGGATCTTCAGACGACCCTTCTCGTCCACCTTGGCTGGGGCATGCCCCATGAGTACGGTGAGTTCCACGGCTGGCCCTTGTTGTCGCTTTCAACGAGCTGTTCTACCACTTTGCTCCACTAGTGTCCACAAAATTCCACCAAGAGTAGACTTGTGGATATGAGTTGGATCGTTGCGGGAAGTCTCTTCGTCGCTCTCGCCGGGGTCGGGATCATCGTCTTCCGACGCCCGCTCGCTGAGATGCAGGCGATGCTGGCCGGCGGGAGCATCGCGCCCGGCTGTGCGGTGGCGGAAGGGATCGCGTTGATCCTGCTGGCGATCGCGATCGTGGTGCTGGAGCGGAATTGAGGAGCGCGGTTACTTCATCATCATCTTCTTGAGGCGCCCGAGCACGTCGCTGCCGACGAGGCTTTCAGCGGCGTTGAGGACTCGCTGAATGGCATCGAGGACGTCGGTGTCGCCGCTCCAGTGCTCGCGGAGAACGCTGGCGTCGACGTCGCCCAGGATCCGGTTCAGGACGTAGACGCCGAACACGAGGTCATCGAGATACCCGATCGGCCCGAAGATCGCCTCGGGGATGAAGTCGAACGGGATGATGTAGTAGCCGATGCTGCTCACGAGCAGCATCTTGTTCCTGCCGGTGACGCGCTCGTCGCGCGTGAGCCGCCACAAGAGGATGAAAAAGTCGGGGACGAGCAGCAGATACTCGCCGGTTCTTTCGACGACTTTCCCCTTCCCGTCGAGATAGCGCTGGATGTTTTTCCGAACGCGGTCGTAGAACCGCTGAGCCCGGTCGTCGAAACCTTCTTCTTCCATATCGCCCTCCAGCGCAAGAACCGAACCACGGGACGCGTCATTGCAAATGATAGCCGCCCGGCCCGAGGACTACAGCGAGACCGCCGTCCACAATGCGGATCTCGCGGATGTCGACGTCGATGAGCGGCGGCAGGAAGCCATCGAGTTGAATCACGAACGTCAGCGGCGGCTGAATCGTCACGGCATCGATCGGAATCCGCGCCGCGATCAGGCCGCGGATCAACGGCAGCAGGAAATTCAGCAATGGTGTCGGGATATGCGAGATGTCCGCGACCGGCACGGCGACCGTTTTTCCGCTGACGCGAATCTCATTGATGTCGAGTGAGAACGAGATCGGAACGAATCCCAGCTTCTTGCGGCCGGTGACACGGATATTGCCGTTGCGAAAGGCGAGCGTGATGTCATCGAGCTGACCCGCGACCTGCTGCCGCGCGATCTCGTTCATACGCGCGCCGTCGACGCGCAGCGCGATCGCGTCCCATGAAACGAGCGGTGAGGTCATGACGACAGTAGGGTAGTCCATTCAAGCGGCGTCAACCCGTCCTCCGATGTACTATCCTCTGCGCCGCAAATGCCCAAGCGCACCGACCTGAAATCCATCCTCATCATCGGTTCAGGCCCCATCGTCATCGGGCAGGCTGTCGAGTTCGACTACTCCGGCACCCAGGCGTGCAAGGCACTGAAGGACGAGGGGTACCGGATCATCCTCGTCAACTCCAACCCGGCCACGATCATGACCGACCCGGAGTTCGCGGACCGGACGTACATCGAGCCGCTCACTCCCGAAGTCCTCGAACGGATCATCGAGCGCGAGAAGCCCGACGCCATCCTGCCGACGGTCGGCGGCCAGACCGGCATCAACCTGGCGATGGCGCTGTACGAAAACGGCGCGCTGGAGCGCCACGGCGTGGAGCTGATCGGCGCGAATTACGACGCCATCAGGACCGCCGAGGACCGGCAGCTGTTCAAGGAATGCATGAACCGGATCGGCGTGGAGGTCGCGCGCAGCGGCTACGCCGGCAGCCTGCAGGAAGCGGAACAGGCCGCGGCCGAGATCGGCTATCCGCTCGTCATCCGCCCGTCGTTCACGCTCGGCGGACAGGGTGGCGGCATCGCGTACAACATCGAAGAGCTGCGCTCCATCGTCGCGCACGGACTCGATCTCTCGCCGGTGCACCGCGTCCTCGTGGAAGAGTCGGTGATCGGCTGGAAAGAGTTCGAGCTCGAGGTGATGCGCGACAAAGCGGACAACGTCATCGTCGTCTGCTCCATCGAGAACTTCGATCCGATGGGCGTCCACACCGGCGACTCGATCACCGTCGCGCCGCAGCAGACGCTGACCAACGGCGAGTACCAGGCGATGCGCGACGAGGCGAAGCGGATCATCCGCGCCATCGGCGTCGAGACCGGCGGCTCCAACATCCAGTTCGCCGTCCATCCGAAAACGGGACGCCGCCTGACGATCGAGATGAACCCGCGCGTGTCGCGCTCGTCGGCGCTGGCGTCGAAGGCCACCGGCTTCCCGATCGCGAAATTCGCCGCGAAGCTCGCTGCCGGCTACACGCTCGACGAGATCCCAAACGACATCACGAAGAAGACCCCCGCCTCGTTCGAACCGACGCTCGACTACGTCGTGGTCAAGCTGCCGCGCTTCGCGTTCGAGAAGTTCCGCCACACGCCGCCGCTCCTCAGCTTCTCGATGCAATCGGTCGGCGAAGCGATGGCCATCGGCCGCACGTTCAACGAAGCGCTGCAAAAAGGCCTGCGCTCGCTCGAGATCGGCGTCGCCGGCCTCGAGACGCGCCACACCGCGCCCGAAAAGATGGAAGGGATGCTCCGCACCCCGACCCCCGACCGCATCTTCGCCGTCGGCGACGCCTTCCGAGCCGGCATGTCGGTCGATGAGGTGTACGAGCTGACGTCGATCGATCCGTGGTTTTTGCGGCAGATGCGGGAGATCGTGGCGATCGAGAAGGAGATCGCCACTGGTGTCATCCTGAGCCGCGCAGACGGCGAAGGACCCGTAACAACCGAAACGGGTTCTTCGGCGTCTACGCGCCTCAGAATGACACATCACGCGCTCCGCAACTGGAAGCGCAACGGCTTCTCCGATCGCCAGATCGCGAACCTCACCGGCCGCACGGAGCGCGACGTGCGCGACGAGCGCCACAACCTCGGCATCCGCCCGGTCTACAAGCGCGTCGACACCTGCGCCGCGGAGTTCGAGGCCACCACGCCCTACCTCTACTCGACCTACGAGACCGAATGCGAAGCGGCGCCGACGTCGCGCCGCAAGGTCATGATCCTCGGCTCCGGGCCGAACCGCATCGGGCAGGGAATCGAGTTCGATACCTGCTGCGTGCACGCGTCGTTTGCTCTGCGTGAGATCGGCTTCGAAACGATCATGGTCAACTGCAATCCGGAGACGGTGTCGACCGACTACGACACGTCGGACCGCCTCTACTTCGAGCCGCTGACGCTCGAGGATGTGCTGGAGATCGTCGACATCGAGAAGCCGGAGGGCGTGATCGTGCAGTTCGGCGGACAGACTCCGCTGAAGCTCGCGAATGCGCTCGCCGCCGCCGGAGTGCCGATGTGGGGCACCTCGGTCGACTCGATCGATATCGCCGAAGACCGTGAGCGCTTCGGCCTGCTCGTGCAGAAGCACGACATCCTCGTCCCCGAGCACGGCATCGCCACGAGCGAAGCGGAAGCGTTCCGCGTCGCTGCGCGCATCGGCTACCCGGTCGTGGTCCGCCCGTCGTACGTCCTCGGCGGGCGCGCGATGGCGGTCGTGTACGACGAGAGCGCGATGCGCGAGTACATCGGCTACGCCGTCGAAGCCGCGCCGGGACATCCGATCCTGGTGGACCGCTTCCTCGAAGACGCCATCGAGCTCGACGTCGATGCCATCAGCGACGGCACCGACGTAGTCATCGCCGGCGTGATGCAACACATCGAAGAAGCGGGCATCCACTCCGGCGACTCGACCTGCGTCATCCCGCCGTACATCATCACGGCCCGCGATCAGGACCGCATCCGCCGCCGCACCGTGGAGCTGGCGAAAGCGCTGAAGGTCATCGGCCTGATGAACGTGCAGTACGCGATCCTGAAGAACGAGCTGTACGTGCTGGAAGTCAATCCGCGCGCGTCGCGCACCGTGCCGTACGTGTCGAAGGCCACCGGCGTGCAGTTCGCGAAAGTCGCGGCCAAGGTGATGGCCGGGATGTCGCTGCGCGAGCTCGGCATCACCAGCGAGCCGCGCGTCGAAGGCTACTTCGTCAAGGCCCCGGTCTTCCCGTTCAATCGCTTCCCGAAAGAGGACACGATCCTCGGGCCGGAGATGAAATCGACCGGCGAAGTGATGGGCTCATCGCCGACCTTTGGCGAGGCATACGCGAAGGCACTCCTCGGCGCGAGCGTGAAGCTGCCGCTCGGCGGCTGCGCATTCATCTCCGTCAACGACAACGACAAGCGTCCGATCGTCGTCGACCTCGCGCGCGAGCTGACGACCCTCGGCTTCACGCTCATCGCGACGTCGGGCACGCGCGAATTTCTGACCGGACACGGCATCGAGGTCGGACTCGTGGCCAAGGTGCACGAGTCGCGGCCGAACGTCGTGGACCGCATGATCAACCGCGAAGTCTCGCTGATCATCAACACGCCGCTCGGCCGCTCCGCGCACTACGACGACACGTACATCCGCAAGACCGCCCTGCAACTCGGCATCACCTGCCTGACCACGCTCTCCGCGACGACCGCCTGCGTCGAAGCGATCCGCGTTCTGCGCGAAGGCGTCAGCACCATCGCCTCGCTGCAGGAACAGCACGCGAGCTAGTGTGGATTAGCTACCGAACGAAGCCGCGATCGCGTAGTACATCCACAATGCGCCGCGCATTTTCCTCGGCCGTCGCGCTCGTCGTATCGAGCGTGAGCTCGGGATTCAGCGGCGCTTCATACGGATCGTCGATGCCGGTGAAATTCCGGATCGCGCCGCGGCGGGCGGCGGCGTACATCCCCTTCGCATCGCGCGACTCGCAGACGTCGAGCGGCGTGTCGACGAAGACTTCGATGAAGTGATCGGCGCCGGTCATCTCGCGCACCCGATCGCGTGTCTCGCGATAAGGGCTCACGGCCGCGCAGATCGCTACTCCGCCGTGCCGCACGATCTCCCCGGCGACGAATCCGATGCGCACGATGTTCGTGTCGCGATCCTCCTTCGAGAAGCCGAGGCCTTTCGAGAGATGTGTGCGGACGACGTCGCCGTCGAGCATCGTCGACTGGCGTCCGTGCTCGAGTAATAAGACGCTCAGGATTTCCGCGGTCGTCGACTTGCCCGCGCCGGAGAGACCGGTGAACCAGATGCAGACGCCCTGGCGATGTCGCGGCGGGTAGCTCTCGCCGAGGATCGCCGCGACCTCGGGGCGCGTGAACCAGGACGGCAGCGGGACGCCTTTGCCGAGGTATTCGTCGCGCACCTGCGTACCGGAGATCGAGCGCGTCGTCGCGTCGGGCGGAATGTTCGAGGCTTCCTCGTAGCGGTCTTCATCCGCGAGATAGACCAGTTCGTGGAACGGCACCATCTTCACGCCGATCTCGTCGCTGTGCTTCGACACCAGCTCCTGCGCGTCGTACGGTCCGTAGAAACCGGCGCCGGGACTGGCGTGATCGCGGCCGACGATGAAGTGATTCGCGCCGAAGTTGCGGCGGATGATGGCGTGCCACAGCGCCTCGCGCGGGCCTGCCATCCGCATCGCCAGCGGCAGCAGCGAGAGGAGCACGCGATCGGGCTCGTAATGATTTTCGGTGAGCGCCTTGTAGGTCCGGACGCGCGTGTAGTGATCCACGTCGCCCGGCTTCGTCATGCCGACCGACGGGTGCAGGAGCAACACGCCGTCGATCGCGGCGATCGCGCGCTTCGTCAGCTCCTCGTGCGCGCGGTGCATCGGATTTCGGGTTTGAAACGCGACGACGTTCCGATGATTTCTTTCATCGAGCATCGCCCGCACCTCGGCCGGCGTGCGCCGCAGCTCACGAAAATCGGGCGGCGTTGGCAGCCGGAGCACGCGCAGGCGTCCGCTGATGTTCAGCTTCCCCCAGCGATCCATCTCCGCGACGATCGGATGGCGCCGGTCGCTCGTGCCGAACACCTGCGTCGCTGCCTCGGCGGGATCCCATCCGTACACCTCCTCGACCGTCATCACGGCGAGGATCTCGTTCTTCTGGCTGCGCAGCGCGACGTCGTGATTCAGCGGCGGCGGCTCGTCGACCGGGAGCGTGATCGGGATCGGAAAAAGCACGCCGTTCGCCAGCCGCATCTCCGCCACGACCCGCTCGTAATCGCGCTGCGACATGAAGCGATCGAGCGGCGTGAATGCTCCCGTCGCGAGCAGCTCGAGGTCGCATTGCGAGCGTGGCGAGATCTGAATCGAGGGGAGCGTCGCGGCGTATTGGGCGAGACCCGATTCGAGCAGGTTGACGAGTGGCGAGCCGTACGGCGGTACGAGGTTCGACATCGAACGTGGGAGTGTACACTGGCGCGCGCAACTGCCAACGAACCCACATGAAACGCGACCAGAAACTCTTCCTCATCAAGTTCTTCGTAGCCCTCATCGCGATGTACCTCCTCGTGGCGTGGAACCCGGTCAACGACCACGTCATCGTCCCCGCGACCAAGGGAATCGCCGTCGTGGCCGGGGCCATGCTGCACGCCATCGGTCAGAACGTGATCGTGAACGGCACGACCATCGCCTCATCGCGCTTTGCCGTGAACATCAACAACGGCTGCAACGGGATCGAGGCGATGCTGATCCTGCTCGCGGCGATCGGATCGTTCCCCGCCTCGATGAAGTCGCGACTGATCGGGCTCGGGATCGGCGCGCTGATCGTGCAACTCATCAACGAGGTGCGCATCATCTCGCTCTACCTCATCGGCGCCTACCGGCCTTCGCTCTTTCAGATCTTCCACACCGCCGTCTGGCAGGTGGTCGTGATCCTCGCCGCAATCATCTTCTTCCTACAGTGGAGTGCACGCGTTGCCCCGAATCGACTGGCGAACGGCTCTTAAGGGATTTGCCGGATTCGTGATCGCGGTGGTGATCTGGGCGACCGTCTCGCCGCTCTACGACCGCGCCGTCGCCGCCGGAGCGGAGGAGCTGATGCGCTTGTTCGAGAACCCGAAGGTGACGCACCTCAACGCGAACGGCACCGACGTCACGGTCGACCGGAGCGACTTCGATCCGCGCTCGCCGCATCCCGGCCTGCCGGTCATCGACCTGACGTTCAACTGGGTCCTGCTCGCGGCGCTCTTCTCGATCAATCCGAAGCCGTTCTCCGATCGCAACATGCTCCGCTTCGGAATCGCCAGCGTGATCATGTACGTCACGCACATCTTCGCGCTGACCGCCGAGGTCATGAGCATCTATGTACTGCGCCTCGGCGCGTGGAGCGCCGCGCACTACGGCGCGTTCGCCCGCAATTTCTGGGGCGTCGCGAACCACTCGTACCGCTTCGTGCTGATGTTCGCGATCGCATTCGCGCTCTGGTGGGCACTGCGGCCGGCGCCGGTGGAAGAGAAGGCAGCGCCGCGGCAGAAAAAGCGCCGGAAGCGCTGAACGAACGTAGGACGGGTTCTCTAACCCGCCCACCCCCGGGGGCGGCGGGTTGGAGAACCCGCCCCACACTTTTAGCCGATGACCAGGAAGGGCTTCGCGACGCCGAGCTCGGTCTTGAACGCCGTCATTGCGCGGATCGTGTACTGAAGCCGGCGTCCGCTGGCGGCCTGCGAGGCTGCACCGGAGAGCTGGCGCTGCGGGCGTCCGATGCCCGGCTTCTTGCAGCGGAAGATCTGCTGCGGGAAGGGGGACGGCTTGTCGAACTCGATGATGATCTCGTCGACGCTGACGTCGGCGCCGCCGAGGTAGCGGAAATCCCACTCGATCCCCTCGCCAGGCTTCAGCGAGGCTTCGATCGGATTCGGGTAGATGCCGACGCGGCCGCCCTGCGCCTCGAGGTCGATCCGCACCGGCACCGTGCGAACGGCCGGCGCGATGAGGTCCTCGGAGCGGATGAGGCGATCGGACGATGCCGGCGGTGCGGCGACGAGCGACGGAGCCTCGGCACGTGGCGGAGCGGGGATGAACGACGACGAGCGCGGCTTCTCACCCGAGTGCAGCCAGTTCGCCACCGGTCCGCCGCTCGACGTGATGCGCGGACGCGGACGGCGCGCGCGCTTCTTGTCGTCGACGACCGGAGCAGGACGCGGGGGGACGGGACGCGGAGCAGCGGCGACCGCGACCGGCTTCGGGGCCGGTTTCGGCTGCGGCTTCGGCAACGGCTTCGGTGCGGCCTTCGGGGCGGCGACCGCCTTGGGGGCTGGCTTCGGAGCTGGTTTCGGAACGGGCTTGACGGCTTTGAGAGCGGTCTTGGGAGCCGGCTTCGCTTTCGCCACGGGCTTCGCGGCGCTCTTCGGGGCCGGTTTCGTCGCCTTCGCTTTGGCGGCCGCGGCCCTGACTTTCGGTGCTACAGGCTTCTTTGCAGCTTTTTTTCCTGCTGCCGCGGCCTTTGGCCGTGCTGCCGGACGGCTCGCGCCGCGCTTCGCTACGGCCGTCTTCTTACCCTGCACCTTCGCCATCGATCGCTCTCCCGCCGAAAAGGGTCAAAAAATGAATGGCGCAGTATAGCGACGGCCCTCTGGTTCCGCTAGCCTGCATTTTTCTGCGGGCAGGAGCCTGCGCGGCAGCAACCGCCTCGGGCGACAAACCTGAAGGAGGCTTGGCCAGGCAACGCTGCCGGCCGGGCCGGCTTTATGCACCGATTTCCGCGACCAGAACAGCGGCAAGATCGTTCGCAATCCGACGGATGAGAGCGTCATCCTCCCCTTCGACCATGACCCGGACCAGGTTTTCGGTGCCGGAGTAGCGGATCAGAATCCGCCCCCGTCCTCCGAGCTCCTCCATGGCTTTCGCGTAGGCCTCGTTGTACCGGGCCAGCGAATCGAGCGGTGGTTTCGACGCAACCTTCTTATTGACAAGGAGTTGCGGCATCGGCTCGAAGGTGGGGAGCTGCGAGAACGGCCGGCCGGCCTCGGCCAGCAGCTCACCGAAGACGAGCGCCGTATGGATCCCATCGCCGGTCGTATGGACACTCAGATCGATGATGTGACCCGACTGCTCGCCGCCGAGAATCGCGTTACGCTCCAGCATCATCTCGAGGACGTACTTGTCGCCGACCTGCGCGCGCCCGAGCTCGATACCATCGCGCCGCAGCTGCTCCTCGAAGCCGAAATTCGACATCACGGTCGTCACGATGCAGCCGCTTTGCAGCTTTCCGTCGCGCTGGAGCCGCTGAGCCCATAAATAGATGATCTCGTCACCGTCGCGGACCTTGCCGGCGTCATCGACGAAGATCGCCCGATCGGCGTCGCCATCGAACGCCACACCGAAGTCGGCGCCGCTTTCGACGATCACTTTCGCCAAGCCCTGCGGATGAAGCGCGCCGGAGCCTTCATTGATATTCGTCCCGTTCGGCTGATCGTTGATGACCGTCACGTCCGCGCCGGCCTGGCGGAACGCATCGGGACCGATGCGATACGCAGCGCCGTTGCCGGCATCGAGCACGACCCGCCTTCCGGCGAGCGCGTTCGGCTTCACACCCGAAAGGAGGAAGGCCTCGTAGCGCTCGATCAATTCGGGCGAATCGAAGAGCGGCGCGTCGGAGATCGTCACCTCGTCGCGGCGGATGGCGCGCATCTCGTCCTCGATCTGCTCCTCGATCGCGTCGGCGAGCTTCATGCCGTCGTGTCCGAAGATCTTCACGCCGTTGTCGCCGAACGGATTGTGCGACGCCGAGATCGAGAGTCCCGCCGCGGCGTCGGTGGTGTGGCAGAGGTACGCAACCGCGGGCGTCGGCACGACTCCGATCAGCACCGCTTCGCCGCCGCCGAACGCGATGCCGGCGGCGAGGGCGCGCGCGATCTCCGGCCCCGACTCGCGTGTGTCCATCCCGAGAAGGATCGTGCCACCTTTGAGGCGATGCGCGAGCGCCTCCCCAAGCGCGAACATCGTCCGCGGATCGAGCGGATACTCGTGCGCCTTTCCGCGAATGCCATCGGTTCCGAACAGGACTCTCATTGGGCCTTCTTTTTTGATGTGGTGGCGGTCGTGGTGGCCGGTTCCGGCGGCGGATTCGGCCCGACCTCGGGGAGCACCGGAACCGTGACCTGCGTCGTCAGCGGCTCGATGACCCGAACCAGCGGCGTGTCGGAAACGACCGCGACGTTCTGCGTGAACGTGCCGCTGCGGCCGGTCATGATAATCCGTTCGGTGGCCACTTCACTGACATTCCGCACCTGCGACGCGGGTCCGGAAACGAGAGCCTGATCGGGAGCAACGGTCGGATCGCCGGCCACGAATCCACCCTGCGGATCGCCGACCAGGAACGGCCGGATCGGCACGGCGCGCTGCCGCAATTGCTCGACACGGAAGTGCACCTTGGTCGGATCGATGGAGATGACCTCGACGTTCGGCGGCACGGAGATCGCCTGCGGCCGCAGCGTGACCTGCGCCTCGCCCGGCTGCACCCAGCGGAGGTCGAGCGTGACCTCGAGGTTCTGCGACGAGAGCGCGCGGAGGTCCGAGCTCCGCCCGCGCAGACGGACGTTGACCGTGTCGGGCACGGCAGTGGTGATCACGAGCTCACGCGGCATGGCCACGAGCGAGAGCGGCGCCGCGAACGCGCGCTCGATGACGCTTTCACGCCGCGGCGCGGAGACCGTGAACCAGACAGCGAAGGCGAGGAGCAGCGACAACAGCATCAAGCCGATGTTCGGGATTCGCGATCTCATCGCGGGCCTCCGAAGCGGTCGCGCAGCGCCTGCACGAGCGTGGCGGCATCGAGATGCTCGACGAGCTGACCTTCGCGCGCGATGGCGATCGACCCGTTCTCCTCCGAGATCACGACGACGATGGCATCGCTCTCCTCGGTCAGTCCGATCGCGGCGCGATGCCGCGTGCCGTGCGCCAGCCGCGGATCGGCGGACGCGGTGAGCGGAAGAAATGCGCCGGCGACGACGATGCGATTCGCGCGCACGATCACCGCGCCGTCGTGCAGCGGACCGCCCGGCGTGAAGATGCTGACCAGCAGTTCGGCCGTGAGCATGGCGTCGAGCGGCTTCGCACCTTCTTCGTACAGCCGCAGCGTCTGCAATCCTTCGACGACGATCAGCGCGCCGATCTGCTTCGATGACAACACTTCGCACGCATGGCCGATGGCCGCGAAATCGAGCTCGTCATGCCGGTGACGGAGCCACGCCAGGATCGGATTGCCCCCCATCCGCGCCAGCCCCCGCCGGATCTCGTGCTGAAAGAGGACGATCACGGCGAACGGCAGATAGAAAAGGATCTCGCGCGAGATCGCCTCCAGGGCCGAGAGATCGAACGCCCGCGCTACGAAGAACGAGCTGCCGAGGAGCATCAACCCGATCGTGATCTGCATCGCGCGCGTGCCGCGGATCAGCGCCAGGATGCTGTAGATGATGATGGCGACGACCACGACGTCGACCAGATCGCGCCAGGTGAATTGCAACGAGAGAAAGCGGTCGAACCAGCTCATGACCCAGAGCCTTCTCCCCCGCTTTTGGGGGAGAAGGTGCCGCAGGCGGATGAGGGGGCGCGTCTTCGCACGTCGCACGTCCCCTCACCCGCCTGCGGCACCCTCTCCCCGCAAGCGGGGCGAGAGACGATAGGAGCATTGAAAAGCCGCGGAGCGGCTTCGGCCAATAGCCGGGGGTCGAGCGCACAGCGCGACACCCCCGGATACGGGCGTAAATTCCATGTTGCGCCGCGGCAGCGGCGCTGGATTCCGGCACCCCTGCCGGGGCGCATGTTTCTTTGCCATTCGAGCTCCGGTGGTGACGCGTCACCACCGGCTATTGGCCCATGCCGCTCCGCGGCAAACCTCATGCTCCCGCCTCGTCGATCGCGGCGAGCACCTTCAGAAAATCGACCGTCTCCCTGACATCGTGCACCCGCACGATCGCGGCCCCCCCGCGCTTCGCGGCCGCGAGCGCGGCGAGCGAGCCGGGCATGCGTGCGGGACCCGCTGCATGTCCGGTCAGCTTCCCGATGAACGACTTGCGCGACGCTCCGATCACCACCGGCGCGATCGAGGTCAGCTCATGACATCGCGCCAGCAGCTCGAGATTCTGTTCCGCCGTCTTCGCGAAGCCGATCCCCGGATCGATGTACACCCGCTCGGGCGCCAGTCCCACGATCCGCTCCCGCAGCTCGCGCGCCACGTCGGCCACGACGTCGCCGTAATCGGTGAACTGCTGCATCGTCGCCGGCTCGCCGCGCATGTGCATCACGATCATCGGCACGTCGGGAATCGACCGCATCTCCGGATCGAATTGCAGTCCGGAGACGTCGTTGATCATGTTCGCCCCAGCGGCAATCGCCGCGCGCGCCACCTGCGACTTGCGCGTATCGATCGAGATCGTGACGTCGCTCCGCTTGCGGATCTCACCGATCACCGGCACCACGCGCGCGATCTCTTCATCGATCGTCACCGCCGCCGCACCGGGCCGCGTCGACTCTCCACCGACATCGATGATCGTCGCCCCTTCGTCGATCATCTGCATCGCCGCGTGCAGGGCCCTGGTGTGATCGAAGTGGACACCGCCGTCAGAAAAAGAATCAGGGGTGATGTTGAGAATCCCCATGACGGCGGGGCGCATCATTCATCCCGTTCGCGACGGATCCGCGCGCCGAGGGGGTTGAGCCGCTCTTCGATGCGCTCGTAGCCGCGGTCGATCTGGTGGATGTTGTGGATCACGCTCTCCCCCTTCGCGCAGAGCGCGGCGAGGAGCAGCGCCATGCCGGCGCGGATGTCGGGGCTGGAGATCTCGGCGCCCTGCAGCCGCGGACCGCCGACGATGATCGCGCGGTGCGGATCGCAGAGGATGATGCGCGCTCCCATCGAGATCAGCTTGTCGGTGAAGAAGAGGCGCGACTCGAACATCTTCTCGAAGATCATGACCGTCCCCTCCGCCTGCGTGGCGAGGACGACCATGATCGACAACAGGTCGGCGGGAAAGAGCGGCCATGGACCGTCGTCGATCTTCGGCACCGCGGCGCCGATGTCGTAGCGGACGCGCAGCTCCTGCTCGCGCGGCACGCGGATGTTCTCGCCCTCGATGCGGATCTCGAGTCCGAGCTTCTCCAGCATGTGGCGCACGGCGTACATGTGCTGCGGCACGGCGTTCTCGATCAGCAGCTCGCTGCGGGTCACGGCCGCGAGTCCGATGTACGAACCGACTTCGATGTGATCGCTCGGGATGGTGAAGTCGCCGCCGTGCAGCGAATCGACCCCTTCGATGCGCAGGGTGTTCGAAGCCATGCCGTCGATCTTCGCGCCGAGGCTGATGAGGAAGCGGCAGAGGTCCTGAACGTGCGGCTCGGCCGCCGCGTTGTAGATCAGCGTATCGCCCTCGGCGAGCACCGCGGCCATCACCGCGTTCTCGGTCGCCGTGACCGAGGCTTCGTCGAGGAACATGTTCTTGCCGCGCAGCGTCTGCGCGCTCATCCGATATTCGTACGCCGAAACCTCGATCTGCGCGCCGAGGCCTTCCAGCGCGAGGAGGTGCGTATCGACGCGCCGGCGTCCGATCGCGTCACCGCCCGGCTTCGCGATGTACGCCGATCCGACGCGCGCCAGCAGCGGTCCGGCGAGGAGGATCGAGGCCCGGATCTTCTTCGACAGCGCGGCGTCGGGAGTCGTGCCGCACTCGCCCTTCGTGTGGACCCGGACGACGTTGCGCTCGAGATGCTCGACGCTCGAGCCGAGCCCTTCGAGGATGCGCAGCATGACCCGGACATCCTCGATGTCGGGAAGGTTGCGCAGCGTGATCGCCTCGTCCGTGAGCAGGCAGGCCGCGAGGATCGGCAGCGCGGCATTCTTGTTGCCGCCGGGACGGATCGTCCCTTCGAGACGGCGGCCACCTTCGACTACGAAGCGTTCCATTGGCATCGCGCGCGGATTCTACACGTCGCCTCTGAATGTGTGGGGCGGGTTCTCCAACCCGCGCCGTGCGGCGAAGCCGCACAGCATTTTAGCCGGGGGTGCGAAGAGCACCCCCGGATGCATGTGTGAGAACGTCTCGTGCCGCGAAAGCGGCACTGCAACGAGCGCCTGATCGATCCATTTCAGTGCCGCTGTCGCGGCACATCGCGCGCTTCTTTTGTTCCGGGGGTACATTCGCGAGCGAATGAACCCCCGGCTACGATCCACTGCCGCTTCGCGGCAATGAAAGGGCCAACGCCAGGGGTGACGCGCGTTGCCCGCTAATCGACAGGCGAGGGCGCCTGTCCTACACTCGTTCCCATGCTCGTCGCCCCCCTGGGATCCGGATCGGCCGGAAACTGTTTTTACTTCGAGAGCGACGGCACTTCAATCCTGGTCGATGCAGGCCTCGGGCCGCGTGAAACCAAGAAACGGCTCATCGCCCTCGGGCTCTCCATCGAGAGCATCTCCGCCATCGTCATCACGCACGAGCACTCCGATCACATCCACGGCGCGGAGCGGATCGCGCGCAAGCACGACATCCCGATCTATTGCTCGCAAGGGACCATGACCGCCAGCGGCTTCGACTCCGATGAAACGCCGGTGATCCTGTTCGAGAACAACTCGACGTTCCAGATCGGCGAGTTGAACGTCCACTCGCGCAAGACGATCCACGACGCCGCCGACTCGTCCTGCTTCGTGATCGAGTCGCGCGACGGCGCGCGCGCCGGCATCGCCAGCGATCTCGGATACGTCGACCCCGAGGTCCGGAAGCACCTGACCGATTGCGACGGACTCTTCTTCGAGTCGAATCACGACCTCGACATGCTGCGGATGGGCAGCTATCCGTGGAGCCTCAAGCGCCGGATCATGTCGCGCTACGGACATCTCTCGAACGACGACGCCATCAACGCCATCGAACGGATGCTCGGCCCCGCGACGCGCACCCTCTGCCTGATCCACCTCTCGCAGAAGAACAACCACGAGTCGATCGTGCGCGACATGGCCACGCGCCTGCTCCGCCGCACCGGCGCCCCGATCGAGTTCGCCATCGCCAAGCAGTACGAGCCGACGGGGATCTTCAGCCTCTCGCGCACGCCGATGCCGCCACCTCCGGGGCAGATGGCGCTGTTTTAGGCGCGCCTCGCGCCCCGCGCCTCGCGCCCGTTATCATTCACCCATGAAAGCAACGGTGATCGTCGAGCTGAAGCCCTCGGTGCTCGATCCGCAGGGAAAGGCGATTCAGCACTCGCTGAGCTCGCTCGGGTTCGCGGGGGTGGAAGATGTTCGGGTCGGGAAGCTGTTTCGATTTACGCTTGCGGACAGTGGGCAGAATCGGGACCACGTCGAATCGCAGCTTCGACAAATGTGTGAAAGGCTTCTCGCGAATACTGTCATCGAACATTTCTCCTACACTCTCGAGGAGTAGTATCGCCGGCCTGGTTCTGCTCACTTGCTCCGCGGCTGCATCGCTTTTCGCTCAACCCCACCCCCTCACTCCCGTCCCCACCCGAGACCAGAAGGTCATCCGCCGCTGGTCTGTCGAAGGCGACCCGCACGGCGTCGCAATCGGACGCGACGGCACGATCTACGTCGGACTGGCACAACCGCAGGCGGTCATCGCCGTCGATTCGAAAACCGGCGCGATCAAAAACCGCCTCGTGCTCGACTCGGCCGAGATCGCCTCGACGAAGGAGCTGGTCACACTCCGCACCAGCGCCGACGGCGCGCGGCTCTACATCGCCAATGGCAGCGATGAGAGCGCCACGATCCTCGGGCTCCCCGATTTCAAAGTCCTCCGCGAGATCACCATCGAAGGGGAACCGATCCGCGATGCCCTCCCCGATCCGACCGGCCGCTTCCTCTTTCTTCTCGGCCGCCACGTGCACGTCTACGACGCGCGCGGCGAGAAGGAGCTGAAGACGATCCCCTTCGACGATCCGATGGCCATCGCCGTGACATCGAACGGATCGACGCTCGCCGTCATCGGCCCCGAAAACTTCGGCAACACGAAAGCGACCGCCGTCGCGCTGTACGACACGTCGACCTTCAGCGAGCTGACGCGCGATCCGATGCAGACCGACAAGCTGATTGAGGCCGCCACCTTCGCGGCGAACGATCGCGCACTCATCGCGTTGAGCCGCGACGCGCTGTTCGAGAAGCCGCTCGTCACGCATCAGGCGAAGCAGATGAGCTCCAACGGCGACGGCCGGATGCGGATGGCGATCGACTTCGGCGATCTCGTCAGCAGCGAAAAGATCTGCCTCCCGACCGGCAGCGGTCCGCAGATCGCGGCACTCGCCAGCGCCGAGCTCCTGCTCTACGCCGAGCAACGCTGCACCGCCAGCGGCGGCGTCTTCACCGCATCGAGCCGCAAGGTCACGCCAGCGTCGCTCTACGGCGTGAACGCGTACGCGATCGCATACGACCGCGACGCGAACACGCTCGCCGTCACCGAGCGGGCGGGCTACCTTACAATCTATAAAGTGCCGAAGGGCGGGAAGTGAAAACGAGTGTCATTCTGAGCCGCGAAGACGGCGAAGAACCCGTAGCTTCGGGCGATCATCGTGCCATGGAGAGGATCCTTCGGCGTCTTCGCGCCTCAGGATGACACGCTCATGAAATTCGGAATCGTCATCCTCCCCGGATCGAACTGCGATCACGACGCGTTTCACGTCGCGAAGAACGTCGTCGGTGCCGATGCCGAGCTGCTCTGGCACAAGGACACCGACCTCAAAGGCGCCGACTGCGTGATCATCCCGGGCGGCTTCGCGTACGGCGATTACCTGCGCGCCGGCGCGCTGGCGAAGTTCGCCCCGATCATGGAGCCGATCAAGCGTCACGCAGCCGAAGGGGGACTGGTGTTCGGCATCTGCAACGGCTTCCAGGTGCTGACCGAGGTCGGCCTGCTGCCGGGCGCGCTGATGCGCAATCAGCACCTCCGCTTTCTCGGCCGCGATGTTTTCATACGAACCGAGGAGACCGATTCGCCGTTCACGTCGGAGCTGCGGCGCGGACAGGTGCTGCGCGTTCCGATCGCGCACGGCGAAGGGAACTACTTTGCCGACGACGCGCTGCTCGATGAGCTGGAGCGCAATCGCCAGGTGATCTTCCGCTACTGCGAGCCGGACGGAGTGGTCTCCGGCTCCGGGAACCCGAACGGCTCCGCGCGCAACATCGCCGGAATCTGCAACGCCGCCGGAAACGTCCTCGGCATGATGCCGCACCCCGAGCGCTGCTCCGAGGAGCTCCTCGGCAACGCGGACGGCCTGGGGATCTTCAAGTCGATCGTTGGCAGCTTCGCGGTTCGCTGATACCACTCCACCGCCTTCCGCAGTACCATATATCCACACACAAACAAACTGGGTCCCATGGCTATCGTGGCGCACGATCAGGAGAAGCCGCGGCGTGAGTGGACGATCCGCGTGCTCGTCGTGTACGCACTTGCCGGCGCGGCGATTCTGATCGGACGGACCATCGGGCGGCTGGGCGAAACCGCCGGTCATCCATGGCAGGTCATCGCCATTTTCATCGCCTTCTCCATCGCCGTCGGGCTGCTGAAGTTCAAGCTGACCGACAAGTTCTTCGTCTCGTTTCTGCTGATTGTCTGCATAGCCATGGTGCCGATCCTCGGCGGCGTGCTGTCGGCATGGATCGCCGTCACGGCTGCGATGTTCACACGCATCGTGATGCTCATGCGCCAGGGATCGGCCGACCGTCCGGTCGAGCACTTGCGGATCGCGTCGCAAAGCATGGTGTATGGAGCTCCCGTGCTGGCTGGCGCGGCGATCTACTCGGCGATGAGCGGTCAGCCCGAGGCCGTTCGCATCGCCGTCAGCGGGATCACCATCGCATCGACCAACAATCTCGTGGTGGGACTGCTCTCGCTGACGTACGGCTACGACTGGCGCAAGGTGGCAAAGATCACCGCCATCGACATGTCGATCTACGCGATCGGCCTGCCTTACGTGATCGCCATGGTCTTCGGCCTGAAAAGCAGCGGCTGGGGAATGCTCCTCGGACTGGCTTTCACAGGCATGCTGACGAACGCGATCGGACGCCGGCTCGCGGACGCCTCCGACTCCGCGCGCAGGCAGCTCGTCCGGGCCACCTCACTGACCACGATCGGCCGGGTCATCTCGCTCGATCGACCCGAGGAGGAGCTGTTCGCCGCGCTGTACGAGGAATGCGCGAAGGTCGTCGACGTCAGCAACTTCACCATCGCCCTGCTCGACTCCCGCAACGGCGAGCTCGTATTCGCCTTCAAGATCCTGCATGGCCGGCGGCAGCCGGTCTATCGCCGCGCTTCCGGCGCCGGCTTCAACTTCTGGATCGTCGAGCACCGGCAGCCGCTGCACTTCGGGCGGATCGAGGAGATTGAGGAGCGGGGGATCGTTCCGGCCCCGGATGGATTCGATAACCAATCGTGGCTCGGCGTGCCGATGATCATCCGCGACCGCGCGATCGGCGTGATCTCGGTGCAGACCGCGGAGCGCGACGCGTATTCGGATGATGACATTCAGTTGCTGTCGGCGATCTCCAACCAGGCCGCGGCGGCGATCGAGAACAGCGCGCTCTATCGCGATCTGGAAACCAAAGTGAGCGAGCGGACGGCCGATCTCGACGCGCGCGCCGACGAGCTGGAGACTCTGAACCGGGTCACGACCACGATCACCTCGGCGATCGACCTGGACGCGATGCTGACGTCGGTCGCGCGGGAGCTCGTCCTCCTGTTCGATGCGCACAGCAGCGGCATCGCGCTGATGAACGAACAGAAGACGGAGTCGCGCATCGTGTCGTGGTACGGCTCCGACCCCGACGAGCGCAGCGGCGTAGGGATCGTCATCAAGGTGCCGGACGGCATCAACGACGAGGTCATCGCTTCGGGCAAGCCGATCGTCATCGACAGCGCTCTGCACGATCCCCGCGTGACCAGCACGGAAGTCACCGCCCGCGGAATTCAATCGATGATGCTCGTGCCGCTTCTCGCCCAAAACGAAGTGATCGGCACGATCGGCATCGATCACGTCGATCCTGACAAGCACTTCACGCCGTCGCAGGTGCGCCTGGCGATGACCATCGCCGGACAGATCGCCGGCGCCGTGGAGCGCGCGCGCCTGTACGAGGAAGAACATCGTTCGCGCCAACTCGCCGAACAGCTGCAGGCCGCGGCGGAGGTGATCAATCAGAACCTCGACCTCTCCGTCGTGATGCCGGAGATCCTCGATCAGTTGCGGAGCGTCATCGAGTACGAGAGCGCGAGCATTCAGCTCATCGAAGGCGACGCCATGCGCGTGATCGCCGTCCGCGGTTTGCCCGATTCCGAGCTCGGGCGCGTGCGCCGTGACTCCGACTATCCGTACAACACACGCCTGACGGCCACGCCGGAACCGTTCATCACTCCGGTCGGCGCGGAATGGGATCAAACGGAACACCTCAGGAATGTGCGCACGACCATCGGCGTGCCGCTCGTGGTCCGCGGACGGATCATCGGCGCGCTGACGATCGACAGCCACGATCCCGCGCGCTACACGAAGCGCGATCTCGATGCCGCGCGCGCGTTCGGCAGGCAGGCGGCGATCGCCATCGAGAACGCGCGGCTCTACTCCGAGGTGCAGAAGGCGGTGGAGGCGGCGGAAGGGGCGACGCGCGCGAAGTCGGAGTTCCTGGCCAACATGAGCCACGAGATCCGCACGCCGCTCAACGCCATCCTCGGGTTCGTCCAACTGATGCAGCGCGCGGGCGATCGCAGCGAAGACGACCGCCACGCGCTCAAAGTCCTCTCCCGGAGCGGCGAGCACCTTCTGGCGTTGATCAACGACGTCTTGTCGATGGCCAGGATCGAGGCCGGCCGCAGCGTCGTGGAGATCGCCGCATTCGATCTGCGCCGCATGCTGGCCGCGGTCGGCGAGATGTTCCGCCTGCGCGCCGAGGGCAAGGGGCTGGAGCTCTTCGTCGACATCGCGGAGGACGTGCCGGCCGTGGTGCGCGGTGACGAAGCGAAGCTGCGGCAGGTGCTGATCAACCTCCTCGGCAACGCCATGAAGTTCACCGATCGCGGACGCGTGCAGCTCTTCGTCTCCTGGCTCGACGGCACCGGCTCGTTCCTCGTGCGGGACACCGGCCGGGGAATCGCGCCGGAAGATCAGGCCCGACTCTTCGACGCCTTCACCCAGGCCGGCTCGACGCGCCACGAGGGGACGGGCCTCGGCCTCGCCATCTGCCGCAACTACGTCCGGCTGATGGGAGGCGAGATCCGACTGGAGAGCAAGCTCGGCGCCGGCGCGCGATTCTGGTTCGACATCCCGCTGCCGCTGTCGGATGAAGAAGTGTTGTCCACCTCTCGTCGCCGCAAGGTCGTCGCCCTGGCACCCGGCCAACCGCCGTATCGCCTCCTCGTCGCCGACGACACGCTGGAGAACCGCACGCTGCTCGAGCGCCTCTTCCGCACCGTCGGCTTCGAGGTACGAACGGCGGCCGACGGACGCGAGGCGATCGATGTGTGGAACGAGTGGAAGCCGAACCTTGTCTGGATGGACATCCGGATGCCGGTCATCGACGGCTACGGCGCCACGCGCGCCATTCGCGAGGCGGAAGGAGCGGCGCGGCAGACCATCGTCATCGCGCTCACCGCCAGCATCTTCGATCACGACCGCGAGACGTTCGTCGCCGCCGGCTGCGACGATTTCGTGGCCAAGCCGTTTCTGGAGGAGACGCTCTTCGCCAAGCTCGCGCAGCACCTCGGCGTGAGCTGGGAGTACGAGAGCTCCTTCCACGTCCCACCGCCTCCCTCGCCGCGCGTCAGACCGCTTCCCCGCGAGCTGCGCGACCGCATCCAGAACGCGCTCGATCGCGGCGACGTGGTCGACGCGGCGCGCTGGGTGGCCGACGTCGAACCGCTCGACCGCGCGCTGGCGTCGAACCTCGGCGAGCTGCTTCGCGGCTACCGCTTCGATGAACTGCAGCAGCTTCTCGCAATTGCAGAGGAATGATGGCCAACGACACCGCGACGGTCAGGCTGCAGCCTCCGAACATCCTCATCGTCGATGACACGGCGGCGAACCTCGACGTCCTCTGCGGCATGCTGCGCGACCGCGGCTATCGCGTCCGCGTGGCCATCTCCGGACCGCGCGCCCTCACCGCCATCCGCGCCGAACGGGCCGATCTCGTGATGCTCGACATCAACATGCCGGGGATGAGCGGCTACGAGGTCTGCCGCGAGCTGAAACGCGATCCCGAACTGGGCAGCGTGCCGGTGATCTTCATCAGTGCCCTCGACGAAGTGATCGACAAGGTGAAGGCCTTCGAGGCCGGCGGCGCGGACTACGTCGGCAAGCCGTTCGAGTTCGGCGAAGTCCTGGCCCGCATCGAGAACCAGCTCAAGATCGCCGGATTGCAGCGGCAGCTGGAGGCGCGCAACGCGGAGCTGACGCGGATGAACGAAGAGCTGCGCAACTCGCAACAGCGCGAATCACGGATCTTCAGCAGGTTGTCCGACGTGCTGCCCGGAACCGTGCTCGATCAGAAATACCGGATCGAGAGCAGAATCGGCAGTGGCGGATTCGGGACCGTGTTCCGCGGCGTGCAGCTCTCGCTCGACCGCGCCGTCGCGGTGAAGATCTTTCAGTCACTCGCGGCGACCGCGCGGCCGGAAGAGCTGGAGCGGTTCCGCCGCGAAGGGATCTCCGCCTGCCGCGTGAATCATCCGAACGCGCTCGCGGTCATCGACTCCGGCGTCTCATCGTCGGGGATCGCATATCTCGTCACGGAACTGCTCGAAGGGCATACGCTGCGAAGCGAGCTCGAGACGCAGCAGCGACTGACGGTGCCGCGCGTCGCGGAGATCCTCGTACCGGTCTGCCAGGTGCTGACCGTCGCGCACGCGATCGGACTCATGCATCGCGACATCAAACCGGACAACATCTTTTTGCATCGCGGCCGCGACGGCGAGATCGTGAAGGTGCTCGACTTCGGAATCGCCAAGCTGGCCGCCAGCAGCGACGACCGCGCGCTGACCGGCGCGCGACAGGTGATCGGCACTCCGTTCTACATGGCGCCCGAGCGCCTTCGCGGCGAGCCGCATGACGGCCGCGCGGACGTCTACTCGCTCGGCGTCCTGGCGTACGAGATGTTCACCGGCGGCAGTCCGTTCGCCGCCGACTCGAGCATCGAAGAGACGCCGATGATGCACCTCAGCATGCCGCCCGTCCCCTTCCGCGAGCGCGGTGCGGAGGTCCCGGAGAAGATCGAGAACGTGATTCGCGCCGCGCTCGACAAGGAGCCGCAAAACCGCCCGACCGCCGAGGAATTCGCGGCGATCTTCCAATAGCCGATCCGTTCCGGTGCCGCCGTCGCGGCACATCGCGCACTTCTCCTGGTCCGGGGGTACATTCGCAAGCGAATGAACCCCCGGCTACGATGCACTGCCGCTTCGCGGCAACCTTCCGAGGGCCGCGGAGCGGCTGCGGCCAATAGCCGGGGGTCGAGCGCGTAGCGCGACACCCCCGGATACGGGCAATATTCAATGTGCGCCGCGGAGCGGCGCTGGGTCCCGGGGCCGCGGCAGGCTCACACAGTCTCCGGCTGCACCGTCGCGTCGTGCCTCACCGGCTCGACGTACAACATCTTCACGGCCACCAGCGCGACGGCAACCAGCGGTTCGGCGATCACCACGCCGAGGACTCCGAGCACGATTCCCAGTGACGCGATGCCGATGAGACTGAGGGCGGGCGGAACTTCGACAGCTTTCTGCAGCAGGAGCGGGATCAGCACGTTTCCCTCGAGCTGCTGAATGATGACGAACGCGATCAGCACGGCGAGCGCCTTCTGCGGCGAGTCGACGAATCCGAGTGCGATGGCGGGAATGGCGCCGATGATCGGACCGAAGACCGGGACGAACTCGAGCAGGCCGGCGATGACGCCGAGCGCAACGGAGGCTCGCACGCCGAGGATGGCCATCACCGCCGTGACGATCGCGCCGATCGTGACCATGGCGATCGAGCGCGCCACCAGCCACGCGCGCAGCGATCGTCCCATCGTCGCCAGCACCTCGCCGCCGCGCTCGCGATGCGCGCGTGGCAATAGATGCAATATGCCTTCGGTGTAAGTCTTCGGGTCGGCCGCGAAGAAGATGGTCAGGAAGATGACCAGGATCAGCCCGGTCATCGAAGCGATCGTCGTGGAGAAAAACGGGAAGAGATACGGGATGACCGCGCCGGCCTGCTGCCTGAGAATCCCGCGCAGGGGGCTGTGCTGCTGAGTCGCGGCATCGGCTGCATTGGGCAGGATGTGCCGCTTGAGTAGCTCGCGGTCGATTCGATCGATGGCTTCCGGTAGTTTCTGCTGCAGCTCAACGCCCTGCTGCTGAAGCACGGGGGCGAGCAGCACGGCGATTCCCGCCAACAGTGCAAAGACCAGCGCGACGATCGCCGCGGCACCGAGACCGCGCGGCACGCGAAAGCGATGCAGCCACTCGACCGCCGGCATGATCGACACCGCGAAAAGGATCCCGAGAAATGCCGCGATGAAAATCGAGCGGCTGATCCAGATGAACAGAAGAAAGACGCCAACGCTCAGGAAGATGGTCGCGAATCGCAAAGGCGAATTCATGTCGGCAACTCCATCGCCATCTCCACCATCGTGTCCCGGAATCCCATCTGCCGGAAGAGTGCTTGCGCCGCTTCATTCGGCGCGGCGGTCCAGAGGATCACGCGCGGCGCGTCGTGCTCCCGCAGCCAGTCGATCGCCACCTGCATCAACCTCGTCCCGATGCCCGACCGCCGCGCCTCGTCAGCGACCGCGAGATCGTGGATGAAGCCGGCCGGGCCGCGGAGCTCTTTCCACGACAGTGGCTCGAGCGCAACGAAGACGTAGCCGTCGATCACGCCGTCCTGCTCCGCGACGAACACGCAATCCTCATCCGACTCGAGGACGCTGCCGAGGAATGCCGCGTAACCGCGCTCCGCCCCCTCGCCGGGAGCGAGAAAGCGCAGCCGGTCGAAGGCGTAATGCGCTCGCATCAGCATCGCGCCGAGGCGCCCGAGCGAATCGAGATCGCGGCGTTCAGCCTTTCGAATCACTAGCGGCATGTCACTCGACCGGCGGCGTATTCGCAATGACCGCCGCCGCCCAGGAGGTGGAGGAGGCGCGGCGGGCGGCGCTGTAGACGTCCGCCATCTCGAGCAACGTATCGACACTCGGCATGTTGCCGCCCTTCTCGAGCGAGCCGGGAAGAATGGCACCAAAGCGGACGGCGTCGTGATTGGTGGATCTGAGTTTGGGCATTTGTCTCAGTCGGTTCAGATCCTTCCACATCCGTGGATGTTGATGAAACTCAACATTGCATCATCAGCATACCCATGGACGTGTTCCTTATACGTCACTTCATAATAATGACATCCGTGGCTGTCTGATAACCCTCGCCCATTCGGCCCACAGATCCATCGCTGGCAGGAAGAAGTAGCCGTCGACCTCCTGGCCCACAGCGACAGCAGTGCCATTCGCGGCAAATGCAGCAGTGAGCAGGCAGATGAAGGCCGCCCGGATGTCGTGATCCTTCTCGGTCTCGCAGCGGGTCGCGATCTCGATCGGCAGGTGCGCGGCGGCGACCACGTGTGCGAAGAGGCCGCGGTCGATCCAGCGGTCATACAGCCAGTCGAACTTCCCGCCGCGTTTGATTTTCGTCGCGGTGACATAGTCGTGGTCCGGCACTACGACGCCGAGGAAGGCGTTCGGAAATGCCTCGACGATCGGTGCATCAGGCCAGATTCGTTGGAGCGGGTGAATTGATGGCCGGAAGGAGCGCTCGGCGAGGAATTGCTCCGCGGCGCGCCGGCCGTGCTCGCGGAGGAGTTGCCCCGTGCCGCGGACGTGGGACATGCCAGGCTTGCAGCGCTTGTGAAAAAGGCCGCGACTGAACACGCGCTCGCAATGGCGGGGCAGCGTGTCAGCAGTGCCAGGTGGCAGCAGCGGAGCATCGATCGCGATAGCGTCGACATCCCTGAGCAAGAGTAACGCGGCATCGCGCTCGCTCACGCTCAACCGCTCCGCGCGTATCAGACTGCCGTCGCGAACAACCACAAGGCCGTTGCTTCGGCGACGTTCCGAGAAACCGATGTCGATGCCGACAAGGTGCATGGGCACAAGATATGCGCTTGGCCTGTCCTCCAATGAAAATCGGCCGTCTCTGTCACGCGTATATCCTTCCCGCATGACCGACCTCTTCCTCCATAACCCGCGCTGCAGCAAGAGCCGCGCTGCGCTGGCACTCGTCCGCGACGCCGGCGTCGAGTTGCCGGTGCGTGAGTATCTACATGACCCTCTCTCGATCGACGAATTGCGCCGGATCGTGAAGTTGCTTGGCGTTCGCCCGATCGACATCGCGCGGCGCGGCGAGCCGCAGTACGCCGCCCTCGGTCTCAATGACGCGACGCCGGACGACGACGTGCTGCGCGCGATGGCCGAGCATCCGATCCTGATCGAGCGGCCGATCGTGGTCCGTGGCGGGCGGGCGGTGGTGGGGCGGCCGCCGGAGAAGGTGCGCGAGATCCTGTAGCGAACGGCCCTTCCTTTGCTAGAATCCCCGCGGCCGCACAGGCAGCCATCGGTCCGCGAAAAGGGTTGAACCCGCCTGCATAGTCGACAGACATCCACCTTCTTTTCGCCCGATCACGCGGACAACGGGCATGTGAGAAAGGAAGGTTTCCATGTCTTCATCGCTTCCCGCCCGTCCCAATCTCGAGTGGCTTCGTAAAACCGCAAAGCAACGTCTGGCCGAGCTGCGTGCGGCCGATCCGGGCGCAAAGCTGGCGGATGCGCAGCGTGCGGTGGCCCGTGAACACGGGTTCCCGAGCTGGCGCAAGCTCAAGGCGCACGTCGAACAACCTCCGCAGCAACCGACTGCCGATCAGATCGTGAAGGCGTTCTTCGGGCTCGTCGGCAGAGGAGAGATCGACGAGGTCCGCAAAGCGCTCGATGCTGCGCCCCAACTGGTTCACGCGGTCGGTCCGCATCCGTTCTGGGGCGGACGTCCGCAGGCGCTGCACGTGGCCATCGAAACCGGACGCCGCGATCTGTTCGATCTGTTGCTCGATAGCGGGGCCGACGTGAACGGCCGCAACGATCAATACGACCACTGGTCGCCGCTCATGCTTTCGATGAACCGCAATCGCGTCGAGATGCGCGACGAGCTCCTGCGGCGCGGCGCGCGAATCGGATTGATCGAGGCGCTGATGATGGGCGATGACTCGCGGGTCGACGAATTGCTCGATGAAAGCGGGTTACCGGATGTCGTCCCGAATGGCGGCTCGCTCCTGGCGTTCGCACGAACCACCCGCGCCATCGATCGCCTGATCGCACTCGGCGCACACACGGAAGCGAAGGATCGCTGGGGCACGACGCCGATCGAGTCGATGAGCCGCCTCGGTGCGCAAGGCACGCCACTCGTCCGCCACATGATCGCGCGCGGCGTTCCCGCCGCGCCGAAGGAGCACGCGCGCCTCGGCGACCTCGAGACGCTCGCGGCGATGTACGAAAAGGATCCCGCCGCCGTTCGTCCCGACTCCGTGCTGCTCGGCGCCGTCGACTTCCGGCACCACGCACTGGTCGAGTGGCTGCTCGCGCACGGCAGCAACGTCAACGCACGCGCCGAAGCGCAGTCGCGCCAGACCGCGCTCCACTCCGCGGCATGGAATGGCGATCTGCGCATGGTGCAGATCCTCGTCGCGGCCGGCGCCGATCCAACGCTTCTCGATGAAGAACACAAGACCACGCCGCTCGTCTGGGCTGAGACGTCGGCGGAAGTGACCAACAATCCGAAGTGCACGGAGGTTGCGGAGTGGTTGCGCGGGCTCAGCAATAGTGAGAGCCCGTCGTAATACCTCCTGATGACCAGGACGTTCGCGCTCCTCACACTCCTCACGATGGCCGGCTGCGTGTCGGCGCCGTCGGTCATCGTGGTCCACACCTTGCCGCCGAAGTTCAACATCGTGCCGGCGAAGACGGTGGCCGTGATCGGCGACGCGAAGAATGCCGCGGAACGCAAGCAGGAAGACGAATTCATCAATCTCGTCCTCAGCAAACTGCAGCAGTACAAGCAGTACGTCGTGAAAGACGAGCGCGAGCTGGCCTACGGGATCAACAAGGGTAAGGGCTTCTATGTAGAGCAGGAGTGGAAGCAGTACCTGAATGAAACGGCTGGCGATGTGATCGCGGTGGTGAGCGTGCCGGGCGACGACTGCGGAACGTCCGAGCGGATGGGCGACGACGACAGCGAAGAAGCGGGCGAGTTCCTGGGATGGGATGCCGAGTGCCGCGAGTATCTCTCGCTGTTCAAGCCTCGAACCGGCGAGCGGATCGGCAGCGTCGACGCGGATGGAACCGGTTTTGACGGCCTGGAGGGACGGGCGTTGAACGAGGCCATGAGCGACTCCGCGGATCAGATCATCGGCGGCTTCGCGCCGCAGTATTACGCGGATCTGCTCCTGCTGGACCAGGACGCGCCGCTGATTCACGAAGGCCAGGCGAAGGTGGATCACTTCGATTACAACGGTGCTCTCTCGCTCTGGGAAAGCGCGCTGACGACCTCCCCTAACTCGGCGCCGCTGCTGTACAACCTCGGCGCGGTCTGCGAAGCGCTGAACGACTCGAAAGCGGCGCGCGCCTACTACTCGCGGGCGATCACCATCGCGCCGCAAGTGGCGCGTTACGAGCAGGCGCTCGCGAAGCTGGAAGAGCGGAACGCCGATGCGGAAAAAGCGCTCATCAATCCCGTGGAGGTGGATGCGCGGAAGAGCGCCGAGGCGAGGGAGCGAACGTCGCAGATGGCGGCGATGGTCGTCAGCAAATCCGGAATCCCGTATCTCCCGATCCCCGCAGGCACGTTCACGATGGGCTGTACGAAGGGCGATCTCGAATGCGGAGAAAACGAGACGCCGGCGCATGCGGTGACGATCAGCAAGCCGTTCTACATCGCTCAGACGCCGGTCACGAACGAGCAATATCAGCGCTGCATCGATGCTGGCGTCTGCTACGGCGATCCGGACCTGACGAAGAAGACCAATCCCGTCGTCAGGGTCACGTGGAACGACGCGCGCGACTTCTGTACGTGGGCGGGCGGACGGTTGCCGACCGAGGCCGAGTGGGAGTACGCGGCACGCGGCGGCGTCGAGGGGTGGCGCTTCCCGTGGGGAAACTCAGTCGGCGACGAGAACGCCAATCTCGCGGACAACGAAGGCCACAATGTTCAAGCGCTCGGCCTCGAACAGACCAACGCCCTGGTCTGCTATCCCTTCTTCGGAAGGAGTCCGGTCGGAACGTTCAAGCCGAACGGCTTCGACCTCCTGGACATGACCGGCAACGTCTCGGAGTGGACGGCGGATTGGACAAACGATTATCCGGATGCCGCAGTGACCGATCCTACCGGTCCTGACACCGGCGAAAAGCACGTCGTACGCGGCGGCTCCTGGGCGGATACGGGCGCGGGTGCCCGCAACTCGGTCCGCTACAGCGCGAGGCCGGAGTATTTGCAGAACACGATCGGTATCCGTTGCGCGATCGATTTGCCAATGAGCGACATCGGCCAATAGCCGGATTCCACTTTGGAATTCACGCGTGTCCGGGGTGTCGCGCTTCGCGCTCGACCTCCGGCTATTGGCCGCAGCCGCTCCGCGGCTCTTCGAGCAGAAGTCGTTTCATTGGATGGGATAGCGAAGCGTCCCCGGCACGGCCTGCCTGCCCGGCGGCTCGATCGGGATCGGGATGCTGAACCGCAGAACGCCGTCCGCGTACGACCACGTGCCGTCGGTGCAACGCGAGTCAGACGGAGTCGCACGGTGTTCCTTGATGGCCATCACGCGCTCCGTCGCCGAACGTTCGAAATCGAAAACGGCAGCGCGCTGGAACGCGAGGCCGCTTCCGATCGTCAGGTATCGATTCCGTTTGAGAATGCTCCACGCCGGGAACTGCCAGCGGCGGTCGGATGCCTTGACGTCGAACGCGCAATCATGGCCCGCGGCAAACTCCTCCGCCGCACGGCGCTTTCCATTGAGGTAGCTGCTCACCGACGCATCGAAGACCGGAGCGAATACGACTGCCCCGATCGGATGCCTCGCGCGTATTCGGTTCAACCATTGCCACGTATACCAGGCCTCGGCCTGCTCCGCGGCGATGACCGCGCGGCGGGCATCGATCCCGTTCACCTCGCGCCACCACGCCGGCGCCGGAGGAGCGAGTTTCCGCGCGACGCCATTCGCCAGACGGTCGAGCGACAGGCCGGCCGCCACGCTGTTCGGAGCTTCGTGCCGCAACAGCGGACGCGCGAGCAGAACGATGGCGTGCACGTCGTCCCATGCGGATGCATCTCCGCCGCGCGACTTCACCAGCGCATTTGCGGCGAGAGCTCTCGCCAGTTGCAGATGTCCGGCGACGTTGGGATACCGGTTCCGCACTTCGCCGAGATCGCTCTGCCAGTCGATCAAAGGAGCGGACCCGATCACCGTGCGGGCCAGCCCGCCAAGCGCCGGCTGGTGATCCTCGAGGTAGGACGCGACGTCGGGCGGCGGCGCATCGATGGCGTCATCGGGCCTCGTCAGTTGCCCGTAGACGAACGCGATCAGCTGATCGTCGAGCTGCTTGTCGATCGGACTGGTCGATGCTTCCTCGCCCCTCTCTCCAAGCTGAATGTTCGCGTGCGCCGCGACCTGGACGACCATCTGCGCTTCCGGCGTCGTCACATGCTCCGGATAGCGCGAGCGGGTATCGCGGACAGGCCCGAGCTGATCGGGCCACGGCTTGCCGATCGCCTCATTCACCGCTACCCGCGCCGCCATCGTCAGGACGAGCCAGACGATGACCGCGCAGGCGACGATGATGAACAGAAGCCGCACGCCGCTATTGTGCTCTCACCTGCTGTACGCGAGCGGATACTTGATGCCCGGCGCCGGCACCGCGATGTCGCGGCTGAACTTCAGACTGGCCAGGCTGACGGTCCACGATCCATCCGAGCAGGCGGTCTTCGTCGATGGCGTTTCGCCGCGGCGGATGGCGAGGATCTTCTGCGTCGCTTCCAACTCGGCCTGGAAACGGGCGAAGCGCTGCCACGCGCCGGAGAGGCTCGGCATCGCCACTTTCGCGAGGAGGTTCCACGACGCGATGGAGATCGGACGAGCGGCCGAGAGATCGCAGCGGTTCGCTCCGGCGAGGTCGTTCGTCCAGACGCGCATCTCCTCGGCGGCATCGAGCGCGCACGCATCGAAGAACGGCCGCTCGGCCATATGCGCCGGCGCATGCCGGATCATCCATGCCTCGGCCTGATACGACGCCGCGAATCGATGCCGGTAATCGAACGACTGCAATTCGCCGAACCACGCAGGCACCGGCAGCGGCATCTTCGCCGCGGCGGCGTTGGCCATCCGCGTGCCGGCCAGGCCGACGAGCTGCGAGATCAGCTCGGGACGCTCGAGCAATTCGCGGTCGAGCAGCCAGACTGCACGCAGGTCATCCCACGAAGCCGTGTCATGACTCGCGGCCTTCGCCAATGCGCGGCCGGTGAAGAGCTTGCTCGCCGACATGATGGAGAGCAGGTTCGGAATCGGCGCGTTGTGTCCCAGCTCGAAATGCTCCACCCAGCGGATCGGGCCGGCGGTCAGCACGTGATTGCGCACTGCGTTCATCTGCGCGTCGTGCTGCGCGAGGAACCCCGCGACATTCGCCGGCGGCGGCTGCACCTGATCGCCGGTGCGCTCCAGCTCCGCGCGGTAGTAATCGGCAAGCGGCTCCTTGATCGTTTTGATGTCGATCGCCGGCAAGAGCTTCGTCAGCGTGTCGGCGGCGGCGTTCGTTTCCGTATCGCGATACCGCTTCGATGCGTCGTCGAGCGTGCCGAGGTTCTCCGGCCAGGGGCGCGGCGTGTAGCGCTGCTTCATCGATGCGACCACGGCCCACGCGCCGCCATACAGACAGACGGCGACCAGCACGATTCCGATCAACGTTCTTTTCATGAGTCCTCCACTGATGAACCCGTGGACAGGCGAGGGCGCCTGTCCCTACACTCCAATCATGGCTAACGAAATCGACGCACTGCTGCAGGAAACCCGCGAATTTCCGCCATCGAGTGAATTCCGCAGGCAGGCGAACGTCAGCGACGCCGGTGTCTACTCGAAGACGGCGCAGGACCGGGAAGGGTTCTGGTCGGACTGGGCCGCACAACTCGATTGGCAGACGAAGTGGGACACGGTGCTGGAGTGGAATCCGCCGTACGCGAAGTGGTTCGTGGGCGGAAAACTGAACGCGTCGTACAACTGCCTCGATCGTCATCTCGCCACGCGCGGCGACAAGCTGGCGCTGATCTGGGAAGGTGAGCCGGGCGAGATCCGCCGCTTCACGTATCGCGAGCTGCATGCCGAGGTGTCGAAGTTCGCGAACGTGCTGAAGTCGCTCGGCGTGCAGACCGGCGACCGCATCGCCATTTACCTGCCGATGATTCCCGAGGCGGCCGTGGCGATGCTCGCCTGCGCGCGCGTCGGCGCCGCGCACTCCGTCGTCTTCGGCGGCTTCTCCGCCGAGGCGCTGCGCGATCGCATTCAGGACGCGGGCGCGAAGCTGCTCATCACCGCGACGAGCGGCTACCGGCGCGGCAATCTCGTGGCGCTGAAGAAGACCGCGGATGCCGCGGCGGATGAATGTCCGACCATCGAGAAAGTCATCGTCGTCATGCGCCGCTCGGCGAGCGAAGAGATGGACGATACGGTCACGATGCATCCGGAGCGCGATCGCTGGTACCACGACCTGATGTCGACGGCGTCCGCCGATTGCGAGCCGGCGTGGGTCGACTCGGAGCAGATGCTCTACACGCTCTACACATCGGGAACGACGGGAAAACCGAAGGGCATCATTCACACCACGGGCGGCTACCTCACGCAGTGCTACGCCACGTGCAAGTGGGTGTTCGATCTCAAAGAAACCGACGTCTATTGGTGCACCGCCGACATCGGCTGGGTGACCGGACATTCGTACGTCGTCTACGGCCCGCTGGCGTGCGGCGCGACGGTGATGATTTACGAAGGGGCGCCCGACTGGCCGAAGAAGGACCGCTTCTGGGACATCATCGAGCGGCACAAGGTCTCGATCTTCTACACCGCGCCGACCGCGATCCGCGCCTTCATGAAGTGGGGCGAGGAGCTGCCGAAGGCGCACGACATGTCGTCGCTCCGCCTCCTCGGATCGGTCGGCGAGCCGATCAATCCCGAGGCCTGGATGTGGTACCACCGCAACATCGGCGGCGAGCGCTGTCCGATCGTCGACACCTGGTGGCAGACCGAGACCGGCGCGATCCTCATCACGCCGCTGCCGGGCATCGTGCCGACCAAGCCCGGCTCCGCGACGAAGGCCTTTCCCGGCATCGACGCGCAGATCCTCAATGAGAAGGGCGATCCGGTCGAAGTCGGCGGCGGCTATCTCGCCGTGACGTCGCCCTGGCCGTCGATGCTGCGCGGCATCTGGGGCGATCCGGAGCGCTACGTGAAGCAGTACTGGTCGAAGTGGGACGGCATCTACTTCACCGGCGACGGCGCGAAGCGCGACGAGGAAGGCTACTTCTGGCTCCTCGGGCGCGTCGACGACGTGATGAACGTCGCCGGCCATCGCATCGGCACGATGGAGGTCGAGTCGGCGCTCGTCGATCATCCCGCCGTCGCGGAGGCCGCGGTGGTCGGCATCTCGCACGACATCAAGGGCACGGCAATCGCGGCGTTCGTGATCGTGAAGGAGTCGGCGAGGCAGCAGGTGCTCGACGATCCGGCGAAGTTCGAGGCGGAACTGAAGCAGCACGTGACCGACAAGATCGGCGCGATCGCGAGGCCGGAGAAGATCCTGGTGACGGTCGATCTGCCGAAGACGCGATCGGGAAAGATCATGCGCCGTCTGCTGCGCGATATCGCCGAGGGGCGGGCCATGGGCGACGTGACCACGCTCGCCGATCCGGGCGTCGTGGCGACGTTGAAGGACAAGTACGAAGAGGAGAGTTAGCTAGTTCACCCCGAGCGAAGCGAGGGGTCACCGGAGGCACCGCGCGAGCCGACCAATCTTCGCGGTGCCGCCGCTGATCCCTCGCTGCGCTCGGGATAAACTGCAAAGCGAGCTCAATGGCTAAAACAGCCCTCATCACCGGCGGCGCGCGCGGCATCGGACGCGTCGCCGCTATGCGCCTGCTGATGGACGGTTACGCCGTCGCATTCACCTACACGACATCGAAGGATGCGGCGCGCGAGTTCGTCGCCTCCGATCCGGACCGGCTCCTGGCGTGCGAGGCGGACGTGAGCGATCGCGCGGCGGCGAAGCAGGTGGTCGATGAAGCGGTGAAGCGCTTCGGATCGATCGATGCGCTGGTCAATAACGCCGGCATCCGCCGCGACGCGCTGACGTACCACATGACGGACGAGCAGTGGGACGAAGTGATCTCCACGAACCTCGGCGGCGCGTTCGCCATGATCAAAGCGGCGCTGCAGCCGATGATGCAACGGCGCCGCGGCGCAATCGTGAATGTCGCGTCGCTGTCGGGACTGCACGGCGTCGTGGGGCAGGCGAATTACTCCGCGGCGAAAGGCGGACTGATCGCCATGACCCGCTCGCTGGCGCGCGAAGTGGCGCGCAGCGGCATCCGCGTCAACTGCGTCGCGCCGGGACTCGTCGAGACCGACATGATCGCCGGCCTCGACGAAGAGGTGAAGCGCGAGATGATCCGCCAGATCCCGATGCGCCGTTCGGTGAAGGCGGACGAAGTGGCCGCCGCGATCGCGTTCCTGCTGAGCGACGACGCGAGCGGGATCACGGGTCAGGTGTTGTGCGTGGACGGCGGATTGAGCGCGTGATCTCCCGTCGTCATCCCGAGCGTTAGTCGAGGGACCCGGGCGGGCGGGCGGCGCGCCACCCACGCCACCAGGTCCCTCGACTACGCTCGGGATGACGGAAGCGCGTGAAAGAAGTCGCGCAGCTTCGCTTCATCCAACGCCCCAGCCGTCCGCACTCCGCTGCATAGATCGAGTCCGAACGGATCGACGCTCCCGATCGCGTCACGCACATTCATCGCGCTCAATCCACCCGCCAGAAAAATGGGAACGTTCACCGCGTCGCGGATGCGGCGCGACAACCGCCAGTCGTGCGTCCGGCCCGTGCCGCCGAGCTCTTTCACCGCGAGCTTCTGATTGCCGGAATCGAGCAGGATGGCGTCGACGTGCCGCGCGACTTCCACTGCTTCATCGACCGACTCCTCGCCGCTGACGTGAATCACCTGGACGATCGAGATGCCCGGCGTCGCGCGGCGGATCTCGTCGTAGCTGCCGGTCGTGAGGTGGTCGCAGATCTGGATCGTGTTTGTGCGGCAGCGGCGCTGCTGCTCGACGATCTCCGCCGCGTTCTGGCTGCAGGTCAGGAGAAATGTGGCGATCGGCGGCGGGACCGCGGCGGCGATCTCTTGAATTCGCTCCCACGGGATCACGCCCGGCCCGCTGGGCATCGCGGAGACGAGACCGAGCGCGGAGGCGCCGGCGCGGATGGCCATCCGCGCTTCATCGACACTGGCGATGCAGCAGATCTTGATACGCATGTTCAAACTCATCGTCATGCTGCGCGAAGACGCAGCATCTCCGGTTATACCGCGATGCGGAAACCCAGATGCTTCGCGGATGCACCGGAGATTCTGCGTCTTCGCGCAGAATGAAACCAGACGCCACATGCACCGGAGATCCTGCGTCTGCGCGCAGGATAAACTGCCGGGACGAAATGTATTTCTCCATCGTCATCCCCACGTACAACCGCCTCGACATGCTCACGCGCGTGCTCGATGCGCTCGACGCGCAGCAGGACGCGCCTGAGTTCGAGACGATCGTCATCAACGACGGCTCGAAGGACGACACCGAGCGGGTCATCTCCCAACGCAGCGGCATCACGTTTCGCACCCAACCGAACGGCGGACCGGGACGCGCGCGGAATCACGGCGTGAGCCTGGCGCAGGGACGCTTCGTGATCTTCATCGGCGACGACACCGTGCCGGAGCCGCGCTTTCTCGCCGAGCACGCGCGCGTGCATCGCGACTCCGGCGACGACCCGCTCACGGCCTGCCTCGGCTACACCGGCTGGCCGCACGGCGAACGGGTCACGGCGTTCATGGATTACATCAACGACTACGGCCTGCAGTTCGGCTACAAGCTGATCGAGGACGGAGAGATCGTCAAATACAACTTCTTCTACACGTCGAACATCTCCATCGATCGTCAACTACTTGTCGATCATCCGTTCGACACGACGTTCCCCTCCGCGGCCTGGGAGGACATCGAGCTCGCCTACCGCCTCGATCACCTCGGGCTGAAGATCCGCTACAACGCCAAGGCCGTCACCCGCCATCATCATCCGATGACCATCGACTCCTTCGCCCGCCGCCAATACACGGTCGGAAAATCGGGCGCGATCTTCTACCAGAAGCACCCCGAGCTCGGACACTTCCTCGGCGTGCACGAGCTCTCGTCGCGCCGCCTGGCGGACGAGAAACACCTCGCCCGCCTCCGCCGCCGCGCCCGCCTCGGCGAACGCTTCCGCTTCCTCGCGAACAACAGCGCCTTCGAGACGCTGATGAGAGAGCATTACCTGCGCGGATTGCGGGATGGGCTCGAGGCGTAGGTGCTCCGGCATCAGGATACAATTCGAGGAATCGTGAGCCGCGTACCCATCGAGCAGATCCTGGAGCTGCCAACGGCAGAACGCGTCGAGCTCGCTCAGCAAATCTGGGAGAGCGTTTTCGATCATCCGGAAGGAGTTTTTCTCACGACGGCCCAGCGGGATGAGCTGGAACGCCGCTGGATCGCCTTCGAAAAGAACCCTGACGAAGGCGAACCGTGGGAAGACGTGAAGAGGTCCCTTCTCGACGAATGATCCGCCGGGTCATCATTCGCGCCGAAGCGAAGCGGGACCTGCGCGATGCAAAGAGCTGGTACCAGAACATCTCGCCGGATCTGAAGCGAGATTTCGTTCGCCGGATCGATGACGCAATTGCATTAGCTCAGGAAAGACCGCTCGCTTTTCAGATCGTTCATCGTACTTTTCGAAGGATTCTGATTCATCGCTTTCCCTATGCGCTCTTCTACCATGCGAGTGAAGATCGCATCGTTGTTGTAGCCGTGCTCCACCAGGCTCGCGACCCGGAACTACTCGAAGATCGGCAGGCCTGAAGCTCGAGCTCATCGAGCCGGCTAACGATGCCGGACGCGATAAACTCCGGCGCCTGATGTTCATCACTTTCGAAGGTATCGACGGCTCCGGCAAGACGACGCAGTTGCGGCGCGTTGCGGAGCGCTTTCGCGATCCGGTGATCACGAAGGAGCCGGGGGGGACGCCGACCGCGGATCGGATCCGGGCGATTCTGCTCGATGCGAATTCGAAGCTCGATCCGCTGGCCGAGGTGTTTCTGTTTGCGGCTTCGCGCCATCAGCATGTTGTCGAGGTCATCAAGCCGGCGCTCGATGCGGGGCGCGTCGTGCTGTGCGATCGGTACACCGACGCCACGCTGGCGTATCAGGGCTTCGGCCGGCTGCTCGATCTCGACCGGCTGCGCGCGCTCAATGACTGGGCCACCGGCTCGCTGCATCCCGATCGAACGCTGTTGTTCGACATCGATGAGGAGACCGGGCTGCGTCGCGCGCGCGGGCGCGGCGGCGATGAGTTGCGATTCGAGGCTGAGGATCTGCGCTTCTACCGCCAAGTGCGGGAAGGGTATCTCGCGCTCGCGGAGTCGGAGCCGAAGCGATTCGCGGTCATCGATGCGAATGGAACGCTCGACGAAGTCGCGCGGCGAGTCGACGCGGTGTTCGCATGAGCGCCACGACCTCCGACCTGCTTCTCGACACGGCGCGGCGCTGCGAGCTGCATCACGCCATCGTGCTGCACGGCCCGTCGCCGGCGACGTTGCGCGCGACGGCGCTGGCGATCGCGAAGACGATCGAGTGTCTCAACCACACGACCGGCGACGACTGCACGTCGTGCCGCCGCGTCGAGCAGCGGCTGCATCCCGACGTCCACTTCGTCGAAGTCGGCGACGACCGGAAGATGATCTCGGTCGAGCAGGTGCGCGAGGTGGTGAACGGCGCGACCATGCGGCCGTACGAAGGGCGCGGCAAGGTCTTCATCATCGATCCGGCGGATGCCATCAGCGTCGGGGGATCGAACGCCATGCTCAAGACGCTGGAGGAGCCGCCGCGCGACACGTTCTTCGTTCTCCTCACCCGCTCGTACGACCTGCTGCTGCCGACGATCAAGTCGCGCTGCCAGCAGATTCTGATTCCGGGCAAAGTGGAAGTGGACGTCAAGCTGCGCAACGCGATCATCGAAGCGCTGCAACGTTTCGCGACGAACAACGAGACGGTGTCGCTCCTCACCGCGGCGTCGTTGATTGCCGGCCAGGATGATGTGAAGAGCGCGATCGCGCTCGCCGGCGACGTATTGGCCGAGGGAGTCGCGAATGGTGAGGAGCTCACGGCGCTGCGCGAAAAAGTGGGACCCGAGAAGATGCTCGCGGCGGCGGACGGAATGCTTGCCGCCATCCGCTGGCTCGGCGTCAACGCCGATGCGCGCCTGCTCGTGGAGCAAGCTCTAGCCGCGCTCGTTTGAGCGCGCAATCGATCACTGAAACCGTTTACACAAAAAAAAGCGACCCCGCCGGGGCGGGGTCGCGGGGATTTCTACTGGATGGGGCAGACGTGTACTGCTCAGGGGCGAGAAGAAACTTCGGTAAGGTTCAAAGAAGAGTTCAAGAGGTCAGTTACAAGGCAGGCTGTTGAAACAGAAAGCGGCAACCGACTGCCCATCCAGTAAGCCATTGTCTTTAGTACGAACGAAGTATAACGCAGATTGTGAAAAATTTCTCAATGTAACAGCACCGTGACAAGCCATTGAGTCTGCAAGCGATAGCGGTCGCATTTGGAAACAGGAAGAGTCTAGAACAAAACAACCGTTCGGTCCAGACCGGGCGGCCGGTAGCCCCTCAGCGCGACGCCGCGTCAACCAGCGACGACATCGGGTGCAACGACTTGCCGAGCCAGATGTGACCCGCCAGCGTCTCCGCCGGTTCGCCGTTGATCAGCAGCCGGACCCGTTTCGCCTCGGGAAAATTTGCCGTCACTGTCTGCACGACCGAGTAGACGGCCATCAGCTCTTCATGCGTTCCGGTTCCCCATCCCGACGTCAGCGTGGCGCCGCCGAGGTCGACGAAGGCCGTGCCGTCGGGAAGCATGTAGGCGCCGCGCACGACGGTGTCGGGCGGATAGAGCCTCGCGAGGTTCGCGCTGGCCGGTCCCTTCATCATCTCGCGGATGACGAGCGGAATCGCCCCGGCCGGGTTTTCGGGCAGCGGCAGATTGCGCGGCTCGGCGGCGAGGAGCATATTCGGCGCCTCGAAGTAGACCCGCACGGCGCGCATCGCGACCTTGTTCGCCTCGGTCGGATTCGCTGATTGACTCTCCTTCTTACCGCAGCCGCCCGCGACGACGATCAGCGCAAGCGCGAGCACGACGCCGCGCCGCACTACGTTCCCGTCCTCGGCGGTGGAGGTGCGGGAGTGACGACAGGCGGGGGCGGCTGTCGTATACCGATGCGCGTCTCGTAGTCGGTCTTGTAGCGCTGCACCGCGCGCGTCAGCGCATCGACGACCGTGTTCTGGAACTGCTCGCTGCGCAGCTTCGCCTCTTCGTCGGGATTGGAGATGAACGCCACTTCGACCAGCGCCGCCGGCATCGTCGCGCCGACCAGCACCTTGAACGGCGCCTGCTTGATCCCGCGATTCTGAATCCCAGCCAGCGCGTTCATCTCTTCCTGAATCGATTGCGCGAAGCGGTCCGATTCCTTCAGATACTCCTGCTGCGCGAGGTCCCACAGGATCAGCTTCAGATCGCCCTGCGTGCCGGCATTCGCGGAGCCCGACGCGTTCTCCGACTCCGCGGCCTTCTTCGCCAGTTCATCGGAGGCTTCGAGCGACAGGAAGTAAACCTCGGAACCGTGCGCGCCCTTCACCGGCGCGGCGTTCATGTGGACGGAGAGAAAGAGGTCGGCCTTGTACTGATTCGCGACCGCCGTGCGCTGATCGAGCGAGACGACGCTGTCGTCCTCACGGGTCAGGATCACGCGCGCGCCGAGCTTCGTCGCCAGCGCGGCGGCGAGCTTGTTGGCGATCGCCAGCGTCACGTCCTTCTCCTGCATGCCGCCGGGCCCGCTCGCGCCGATGTCTTTCCCGCCGTGTCCCGGATCGATGACGATCGTGTGGATGCCCGGCTGTTCGACCGGCTTGTTCGGCATCGGCAGCGCCGGTCCCGATGGTCCGGGCGAGACCTTGCGGACGTCGAGCACGACGCGATACGGATTCTCGAGCCGGTACGCGTCGCCGGCGACGTCGGGGCTGGTGAGCTGGACGCGGACGTCGGTGCCGGCGAACGAGATCTTCGCCACGTTCGGGTCTTCGTAGGTCTGCTCCGCGAACGGCGGATGGATCTGCGCGGCGAAGCGGATCGTGTACGCGCCCTGCTCTTTCACGATCGCGTAGCCGGAGCTCTGCGTCAGCGTGAAGACGATCTTCGAGATCCCCTGCACGTTCGCCACGGAGACCTGCACGCCGACGACGGTGTGCTGCAGCGGGCGGACCTGCATCAGCTTCGCGCGCTCGTCCCACACGACGTCGAGGTCGGCGGTCTTGGCGAGGAAGCCCTGGAAGAACTGGATGGTGACGAACGGCCGGTTGTCGATGACCACCGGCGGCACCGGCATCTCGATCAGATCATCGCGCACCACGCCGAAGCGGCTGTCGGGTCCGAACGCGGCGACGTTGTTGTTGACCGTCACGCGATACCCGCGCGAGTCGGCGGCGACGCTTCCGCCGAGCGCGGCCACGACGTCTTCGGCGGAGAAGAAGGTCTGGCCTCCCTGATGCGCGACGGCGATCGGCCGGTCGCCGCTCTGCGTGCGCAGCGTCGCCTGAGTAGTGGATTGCGCGACGACGATCGAAGCGGCGGCGAGGATCGAGAGAAAGGTGAGGAGGATGAATCGCTTCATTGAGGGCAAAGGGATTATCGCATGCGACACGTGGTGGTAACCTCGCGGCGATGCGCCACCGTCTATCCCTCTTCCTCGCCCTTCCCTTCCTCCTCGCGGCCTGCGGTCCGGCCGAGCCGAAGGGGCCGGTGGTCAGCAAGGAGCCGGTCAGCGTCCGCGGCTGGATTCTCGACGTCGAAGGAAATGGCGGCGAGAACGCACCGTTCCGGACGGTCGAGACCGAGACGGCGCGCAAGCTTCAGCTGTTCCAGTCGATGAACGTCTGGGTGGATGGCGCGCCGTACATCAGCGGCGGCCTGGCGGAGAACGGCTCGTTCATCCTGCTCGACGTTCCGCCCGGCAACGTGACGGTCGAATTCAGCACGCCGCGGATTCCGCAGGCGAAGCTGGTGCTGATCAACATCCCCGGAAATGCGGACGTGCTCATCCCCGGAATCATCGTGAAGCCGGATGGCGGGATTGCCATCGGCGACCCGAAGGCGATCGAGGTGCGAACGGCGGCGAAGATCGACAAGCCGCGCCCGACGTCGAAGACGGTGACGATCGCGGGGATTCAGGTGCCGGTCATCGAGACGCCGCTGGCGCAGATGATCGGCCGCCGCGACTGGCCGGAGCCGCCCGGCTTCGCCAAGCCGGTCGTGACGATGAAGTAGTTGCCATCTGCCCACCGCCAACTAACTGGCACTGAACCTGCCTCTGCCATGAGGCATGGACGACCGGCGTACTCGCGGAGGTAGCGGCTCGCTTTCCCGGCTGGCGACGCGCGTCACCGACTGGACCGGCTCGACGGCCGGCTTCCTTTGCGCGGCAGGCGTCATCGTGGTCTGGCTGATCACCGGACCGCTCTTCCACTTTTCCGACACCTGGCAGCTCGTCATCAACACCGGCACGACGATCGTCACGTTCTTGATGGTCTTCCTGATCCAGCGCTCGCAGAACAAAGACTCGATGGCGGTGCAGCTCAAGCTCAACGAGCTCGTGGCCGGACTGGAAGGGTCGAGCAATCGCCTGATCTCGATCGAAGATCTGTCGGAAGAGGAGTTGAAGGTACTGCACATCCACTATCAACGCCTCGCCGAAATGGCGAAGCGCGATACGGATCTGAAGGTGTCGCACTCGATCGAAGAAGCCGAGGCGAGGCATAACTTCAAGAAGGATCGTCGAAAAAAGAAGTAGGTTGCTGGGTTGCTAGGTTACTGGGTTGCTGGGTCTACCGAGCAACCTAGCAACCCAGTAACCCAGCAACTTCACAAGATCAGCTCCGCAAACTTCTTCAGATCGATGTTCCCGCCGGAGACGACGGCGACGATCGGTCCATCCCCCGCCCTTCCGGACAACGCCGCGGCCACGCCGAGCGCTCCTGCTCCCTCGGCGATCACGCGCACTTTTTCCGCGACGAGGCGCATCGCGCGCTTCACTTCGTCGAGCGTGACGACGATCGAGCCGTCGACTACGCCATGCATCCGCTCCCACATCCGCGGGAAGATGCTCTTGCCGCCGGCGCCGTCGACGAACGTCGCCTGCCAGCCTTCGAACACGCGCGGGCCGCCGGCCGCGAACGAGACCGCGCCGGGCGCAGCGGTCTCCGGCTCCGCGCCGAGGATGCGGACGTCGGGGGCGAGGGCGCGGATGGCGCTGCCGACGCCGGTGATCAGACCGCCGCCGCCGATCGCCGTGATCACCGTCCGCAGGTGCGGCAGATCCTCGAGGATCTCGAGGCCGAGCGTGGCGTTGCCGGTGACGAAGTCCTGATCGTCGAACGGATGGACGAACGTCCCTTCGACGCCGGGGAACTCGCGAGCTTCCATCGCGTTCCAGCAGGCGTCGAACGGCGCGCGGACGAGCGTGGCGCCGAGGGCTCGCATTCGATCGATCTTCGTCTCGGGAGCGGTCTCGATCACCACGACCGTGCACGGGATGCCGGCCTCGCGCGCAGCGTACGCGACGCCCTGTCCGGCATTGCCTGCGCTGATGGTCCAAACCCCTTTCGCACGCGCCTCGGGCGACAGCATTCCGACCGCATTCGCCGCGCCGCGGATCTTGAACGCATTGATCGGCTGCAGGTTCTCCAGCTTCAGCCAGATCTCCGGCGCGTCGGTGCCGTGCAGGAAGCGGATGAGCGGCGTGCGGACCGCGACGTTGCGGATGCGCTCGCGCGCCGCGTGAATCTCGGCCAGTGTGATGGGGCGGACGGGAGGAGGTGCGGTTGCCGGCATGCGGCGAAGATACCGTACACTTGCGCCCCGAAAAAATGGGCCGCAAGTCACGCACGAAACAACAGCATCATCCGGAGCCGGTCGCGGCCGCTCCGCCGCCGCCCCCCGCACGCCCGATCGACGAATCGAAGCTCGTCCTTCCGATCTGCGCCGCGCTCGTCATCCTGATCGCGGTCATCTACGCGCAGGTCGGCTCGCATTCGCTGCTCACCTACGACGATCCGATCTACGTCACGAAAAACGCCCACGTGCAGGAAGGGCTGACGCTGACGTCGTTCCGCTGGGCGCTGACGAACTTCGAGTTCAACTGGCATCCGCTGACCTGGCTCACGCTGCTGATCGAAGTCTCGCTCTTCGGCGTGAAGGCGGCGCCGCTGCTCTACGGCAACGTCGTGCTGCACATCGCGTCGACGCTCCTCCTCTTCTTCTTTCTGCGCCGGACGACACATTCGCTCTGGCGCAGCGCGACGGTCGCGGCGCTCTTCGCGGTTCATCCGCTGCGCGTCGAGTCGGTGGCCTGGGTGGCGGAACGGAAGGACGTGCTCTGCGCGCTCTTCTTCTTCCTGGCGATTCTCTTCTACGCACGCTGGACGGAATCACAGAAGCGCGGCGCCTACATCGCATCGGTCGCCATGTTCGCCCTCGGACTGATGGCGAAGGGAATGATCATCACGTTGCCCTTCGTGCTGCTCCTCATCGATTACTGGCCGCTGAACCGCTTCGAATGGAAGCGGAGCCTCGTGGAGAAGATCCCGTTCTTCATCCTGCTGATCCCCGGCGTTGCCATCACGTTCTTCGCGCAGGCGAAGATCAAGGCGCTGGCGAGAATCGATCTCGTCTCGCCCGCCGCGCGCATCGCGAACGCCGTGCTGTCGTACGTCGCGTACATCGGCAAGATGTTCTGGCCGGCGAACCTGGCGATTCCGTATCCGCTGCGCATCGTCATCGCGCCGTCGCGCGTCTTCATCGGCGCGATCACGCTGCTGGCCATCACCGCCGTCGTCTGGGCGATGCGCAAGCGCCATCGCTATCTCCTCGCCGGCTGGCTCTGGTACGTCGGCATGCTCGTGCCGGTCATCGGACTGGTGCAGATCGGCTCGGCGTCGATGGCCGATCGCTATACGTACCTGCCGCAGATCGGCCTCACGTTCGCGATCGTCTGGCTGCTCGCCGACCTCGTGCGGCAGCGGCAGGTGCTTGCCGCCGGCGCGCTGATCGCGATCGCCGCGCTCACGTACACGGCGTTCGTGCAGACGTCGTACTGGAAAGATACCGAGACGCTGTTCCGCCATTCGATCGCCGTCACCGATCGCAATCGAATCGCATACGACACACTCGGCTTCCTCTTCGAGAACGAGAAGCGCTACGACGAAGCGGCGACTGAATTCGGCAAGGCGCTCTCGCTGAAGCCGGACGACGAGCTCGCGCAGGACGGCCTGCGCGCGGCGCTGGCGGTGTCGGGTAACGCGACCGCGCTCGAGCAGCAGCTCCGCGCGGCGATCGAGCGCGATCCGAAAGGGGTCGATGCGTATCGATCGCTCGGCCGCATGCTGCTGTCATCGGGCCGCCGCGACGAAGCGATCCCGATTCTCGAAAAGGCGATCGCGCTCAATCCCGACGCCCAGACGCGCGCCATCCTCGCGGCTGCACGCGGCCACATCGACGAAGCGATCGCTTTGTATCGCCAAGTCAATCCGAAGACCGCCGATACGCACAACGATCTCGCCGCGATGCTCGCCCGCACGGGCCACGATCAGGAAGCGCTCGCGGAGTACAACGAGGCGCTCCGTCTCGATCCGCATCAATACGACGTGCTGATGAACCTCGGCGCACTCCAGTCGCGCATGAACGACGACGCGGGCGCGGCAACGCGGTTCGAGGCCGCCGCGAAGGAGCGGACGAAGTCGTCCGAGCCGTACGTCTACCTCGCGCTGATCCACGCCAAGAACGGCCGCTTCGATGAAGCGATCGAGAATGTGAAAGCAGCCATCGCCGCCGATCACGACGCCGCGAATACGCAGCTCACGACCGCGTTGGGGTTGCAGCCGAAGGCGACGAATATCGACGAGTATCTGGCGTATTTGGGGCAGCAGCGGCGATAAGGACCGGGCTCAGAGGTGTCATCCTGAGCCGCGGAGGCGGCGAAGGACCCGTAGCTTTAGGCGCAGCGGTTTCAGGATACGGGTCCTTCGGCGTCTACGCGCCTCAGGATGACACGGGCGGACCCAGAGGTTCCTCAGCGCGACGCCGCCGCGACGATCTCCATCGTCTTCGTATCCTGCAACAGCACGACGTTCGTCCCCTGCGGCAGCGCACGTTCCACCCGCCCCGTCACCGCGCCGATCGTCGTCAGCTTGCGCACGATTGCGTAGTTCGCGAGCGTCCGGCCGCCGTTCTCGCCGCTGGCGACTTTCGTCGTCTGCACCGGCTCGACCGATAACGCGATCAGCTCGAGCTCGCGCGGCGCATCGACGCGCACTACATCGCCGGCGATCGACAGCGACGCCGCGGCCTTGCGCTTCGACGCCTCTTCGATCGCGCTGAAGAGCTGCTTCTCGTTCGAGCCGACGAATTCGCGCCTGCCGCCGACCACTGCCTGCGGCGTGTACGCGCCGCCGAGTCCCATCACGCGGACGTAATCGGTCTGGCGCTGCGACCATTGCGGCGACGAGAACGGATCGCGCCATCCGAGGTGATCCCAATAGTCGACGTGGAACGCGAGCGGGATCACGCGGCCGCGCAGCGATGCGTCGCGCGCGATCCGCCCGAGGAGCTCCTCGGCGGGCGGACACGAAGAGCAACCCTGCGACGTGAAGAGCTCCACCACCACCGGCGACGAGCCGATACGCGACGCGAGCGGCGCCGGTTGCGACGTCACGTTGAAGACGATCGCTCCGGCGATGACGACGGCGGCGATGATGGCGAGGAGTCGCGGCGATGCTTTCATAGCGCTGGGATAGAATCGGCGGAAATCTTCACAGGAGTATCACGATGCGGTTGATCACGCGCTCCGATTTCGACGGGCTCGTCTGTGCGGTGCTGTTGCAGGAAGTGACGGACATCGATGGCATCGAGTTCGTGCATCCGAAGGACGTGCAGGACGGCAAGATCGCCGTGAGTGCGAACGACATCCTCACGAACCTGCCGTACGTCCCCGGCACCGGTCTCTGGTTCGATCACCATTCGAGCGAGGCCGTGCGCAACGACGTGGATGGCGTGTCGTTCGAGGGCCGCTTCGAGGTCGCGCCGTCGGCCGCGCGCGTCGTCTACAACTACTACAAGGACAAGGGCGGAGCGGAGAAGTTGAGCAAGTACGACGCGCTGCTCGAGTCGGTCGATAAGTCGGACTCCGCCACGCTGTCGCACGACGACGTCGTCTCGCCGAGCGGCTGGATCCTGCTGTCGTACGTGATGGATCCGCGCACCGGCCTCGCCTACTACCGCAACTACGACATCAGCAATCGCGAGCTGATGATGAAGATGGTGGAGTGGATTCCGACGAAGTCGGTCGACGAGATCCTCGCCATGCCCGACGTGAAGCAGCGGATCGACCGTTACTTCGAAGGACAGGAAGAGTTCAAGCGCGTGACGCAGCAGCACTCGCGCGCCGACGGCAACGTGATCATCACCGACCTGCGCGGCATCGAAGAGATGCCGACCGGCAATCGCTTCCTCGTCTACACGATGTTCCCCGAGCAGAACATCCAGGTGCGAATCTTCGACGGCAAGCGCGGCGAATTCGTGGTCTGCGCCCTCGGGCATTCGATCTTCAACCGCACGTCGAACACCGACGTCGGCAAGCTGATGGATCGCTACGGCGGCGGCGGTCACCGCGGCGCCGGCACGTGCCAGCTGCCGATCGAAGGAGCCGACTCGAAGATCCGCGAGATCATCGAGAAGTGCAAACGGGACGGCTGACGTGAGCGCGCCGTGGGAGCGTCCCGCGCGCAAGATCGGCGCGGAGGCGATGGAGGCGCTCGAAGGGTTGTCGTCGAGCGAGCTGACGTCGCTGCTACTCGAGCTGTTCGCCCGCCGCGCGCGCAAGCTCTCGGTTCATGACATCCGCCGCCGTTTCGAGAGCGACGCGTTCGTCACGCCATCGACCGTAAGTCAACAGGCATTTACAAACCTCGACGCGCACCTGTTCGCGCAAATGCCGCCGCACTTCGAGGCGGTGGAGCTCTCGCCGCTCGCGCCGCACGGCACGGTCAGCACGCTCGGCCCGGTGCATCCGCACAACGTGATGGCCACCATCCGCGGCCAGGAAGTGCTGGCCGACGCGACCGACGTGATGGCGCTGATGTGCGCGCGGCTGCGCGACACGCGCGACGAGGTGCACCTCTGCACGTCGCAGCGCCTCGTGCGCGCGCAGCGCGTGCGCGAGACGTTCCACACGCAGCATTTCCGCATCTTCAGCCTCTGCAGTGCGGGTCGCGGCGAGGCGTTCGGGATGCGCGCGCTCGTGGAGCACATCCGCCTGCAATTGCATCTGCTCTCGACGTTGCCGACCGAGTTCCGGCGCGCATCGCTGCGGGTCACGCTGGCCGCGGAAAACTTCGACGAGCTGTGCGCGGCGATCGGCAACGACGTGATCGTCGCTCGCGACGAAGAGCGATTGATCAAGACGTCGTACTACGAGCGCGCCGCATTCAAAGTCTGGGTCGACGATCTCCCCCTCGGCGACGGCGGCTTCACCGACTGGACCGCGCGCCTCCGCAACGATCGCCGCGAGCGCCTCGTGACGAGCGCGATCGGGACGGAGATGTTGTTGAAGGGGTTTCGTAACTCGCCGTCATCCCGAGCGTAGTCGAGGGACCTGGGCGGGCGGTGGCGCGATCAGCGTGCCTTCCACTCCACCCGGGTTCCTCGACTCACGCTCGGAATGACGAAGTTACGCCGCGCGCTTTTCCCGCTCGACGATCGCCTCTTCGCGGCGCGCTGTCTGCACGATCGCCACGCCGCCGAGGATCACGACCATCGCAACGATCGAGACCCACGTCAGCCGTTCGTTCAGGATCAGCCAGCCGAGCACCACGGCGACGGCCGGGTTGATGTAGGCATAGAGCGAGAGACTCGTCGCCCGCATGTGCGCCAGCGCGTAGATGAACGAGCTGTATCCGATGACCGAGCCGAAGATGGTGAGGTACGCCAGTCCGGCGAACGTGCGCGGCGTGAGGACGTAACGCGAGCCCTCGCCGACCGCCAATCCGACGATCATCACCAGCGTTCCGCCGATGAGCATCTGCAGCGTGGCGGACTGCAGCGGCGTGACGCCATGCACGTTGTGCTTTCCCCGAACCATTCCGTACTGCCAGCAGAACGAGCCGACCTGAATGGCGAGCGCGCCGGCCAGGAAACCGGGCGCGTAGTGGCCGGAAGCACCCGGAGTCACGAGCAGCGCGACGCCAACGAATCCGACGAGCATGCCGATGCCGCGGCGCAGTCCGATCTCTTCGCCGTTCTTGCGCATCGCCTCCAGGATCGAGGCCCAGAACGGCGCCGTGGCGACGAACAGCGCGGCCATGCCGCTCGGGACGTACTGCTCGGCCCAGATGACCGAGAGGTTGCCGCCGGCGACCAGGAGCGTGCCGACGATCGCCAGCTCGCCGATCGTGCGAGGGTCGCGCGGCAGCTTCTCGCCGCGGAGCTTCAGGACGACGAGCATGATCAGGCCGGCGGCCATGTAGCGCGTGCCGGTGAGCATCATCGGAGGCACGGTCTCGACCGTCACGCGGATGGCGAGATAGGTCGTGCCCCAGACGACGCAGACGACGCCGAAGGCGATGTAGGCGAGAAGAGTCTCCTTCTTCACAGCGCTTCTCCGAGGATGATGCCGCCGACTTTTTCGCAATGCGTCTGCATCACGATCGTGGTGCGGGTGCTGAGTGACAGTGGCGGCTCTTTGAGCTTGCCGACCAGCGTGTTGAGCGAGGCGATGGAGTCGGTGCGGACCTTGATCAGGTAGCAGTCGTCGCCGGCGACGGTGTGCGTCTCGAGCACTTCGTCGAGGGCCATGATGTCGCGGAACATCTTCAGCGCTTTGGCCGTGAGGTGCACCGACCCGCGCGCGGCGACGAAGGCCGTGACCTTGCGGCCGATGGTCTCGGGGTCGACGACCACGGTCGTCCCGCGAATCACACCGAGCCGTTCGAGCTTCTCGATGCGGTCGGCGACGGCAGGACGGGAGAGGCCTACCTGATCGGCGATCTGTGACGCGGGAGAGCGCCCGTCGCGGAGAAGGAGGCCGACGATGCGAAGGTCGAGATCATCCAGATCGACAGCCATGGTGACAATATGTCACCACAACGTCGGTTTGTCACTAGGTTGACCTTCGAATCGTCAGAAAATACCGCCAACAGCCAGCATTCGTAACCGAATCGGCATGGACGGGCTGTGCAGCCGCACCGGGCGGGGGTAGCGGTACTCGCTGCGCTGCGCGGCCGCTTCGGCCAGCTCGCGGCCGAGGTATTCGACTTTGATGGCGCGGGCGGGATCGCTCAGCAGTTTGCGCAGCGAGGAGCGGCGGAGCACGATCGAACGAAGCTTCAGCGCGACGTCGCGGACCGCGAACCGGATCGACTCGCGATCATCGCTGCACACCCGCACGACACTCCCCTCCGGCAGCACTCCGACGATCTCTTCAGCGATGCGCGTTTCATCCGTGGCGTTCATTGTCTCCTCCAACTGATCTGCTCTAATAGACGGGAATACTGCCTTGAAGTTTCTACGCGCGCGGCGAAGATCCTGTGAACACCCCGTCAAGAAACGTGACATTCACCCCGCTCGGCCGCTCCGCGTCGGCCCTTCCTGACGAGACCGCACTCGACGTCGCCCGTCGCGCCGGCGCCCCTCTCGGCAACTCGTGCGGCGGCACCGGCATCTGCGCCCGCTGCCGCGTCCGCGTCCTCGCGGGCGCCGAAAACCTCAGCGCCCCGACGACGATCGAGCTACGCGTGTCCGCGGAGCGTGGATTTGCCGCCGATGAGCGGCTGGCGTGTCAGGCGATCGTGCTGGGGGATGTGGAGCTCACGACGAGTTACTGGTGAGTGAGCAGCATGCAGTCGCCGTAACTGTAAAAAAAGTACTTCTCCGCGATCGCCGTCGCGTACGCGTTCCGAACCGTCTCGATGCCGGCGAACGCTGACACGAGCATGAGCAGCGTCGATTCCGGGAGATGGAAATTGGTCAACAACTTGTCGACCGTGCGGAACTCGAAGCCGGGGTTGATGAAGATCGACGTCTCGGCCGATCCGGCGACGAAGCGCCCCTCGCCGGCGCGGATCGCGCTCTCCAGCGTCCGCACGCTCGTCGTTCCCACCGCCACGATCGGCCGTTGCTCTTCCCGCGCCCGATTCAGCGTCGCCGCGGCCTCGGGCGAGATCGTGTAGCGCTCGGAGTCCATCCGATGGTCGGCGAGGTCATCGACCTTCACCGGCTTGAACGTGCCGAGGCCGACGTGGAGGGTGATGCGGACGATGTCGATGCCGCGCGCGGCGATGGCGTCGAGGATCTCGCGTGTGAAGTGCAGGCCCGCGGTCGGCGCGGCGATCGCACCACGCTCGGCGGCGTAGACGGTCTGGTACGACTCCTTATCGCTCTCGCGCGGAGACTCGCGGGCGATGTACGGCGGGAGCGGCGGCACGCCGACGCGCTCGAGCTCTTCGTGCGGTCCTTCGAAGCGGACGACGATCGTGCCGTCGTCGCGCTTCGCCATCACGGTCGCGGTCAACAGAGGCGAGAAGCGAAGCTGATCGGCCGTCTTGACCCGCTTCGCCGGCTTGCACCACGCCTCCCACATCTGGGTATCAGATGATGAAGGCAACTGCCGCGTGAGCAGCAGCTCGATGCGGTTTTTCATCTGCCCCTTCGGCTCGGCGTAGAGCCGCGCGGGGATGACGCGCGTGTCGTTGATGACGAGCACGTCGCGGGCGCCGAGACGGTTAGGAAAGTTGGCAAACGTGTCGTGCTCGATCGCCTCGCCGGGCGTGACGACCATCATCCGCGACTGTCCGCGCGGGCGAGGCTCCTGCGCGATCAGTTCGCGCGGAAGTTCGTAGGTGAAGTCGGTGCGGAGCATGGTTGGCTGACCCGGTTGCTGGGTTGCTGGGTTACTTGGTTGCTGGGTGGGCGACCGAGCAACTCAGCAACTTAGCAACCCAGCAACCGGGTTACCGCAACCATACAATACCCGCCCAAATGATCCGGGCTCGTGTGATCACCTGCAGCGACGCCGCCTCGCGCGGCGCGCGCGAGGATCGTTCCGGGCCGGCGGTGCGTGCGCTCCTCGCCGCGAACGGCTTCGAAGTCGACACCGTCGTCATCGTCCCCGACGAGATCGAGGCCATCGGCACGGCGATCGAGAACGCGACGGCGGACGGCGCGCGGCTCGTCGTCACGACCGGCGGCACCGGCATCGCGGTGTGCGATGTGACCCCCGAGGCGACGATGGAGGTCTGCGAGCGGATCGTTCCCGGCTTCGGGGAAGTGATGCGCAGGACTGCTCCTCTCGCGCCGCTCTCCCGCGCACAGGCGGCGACGCGCGGCTCGGCACTCGTCGTGAATCTACCCGGCAGTGAGCGCGGTGCTCGCGAGAATCTCGAGGCCGTGCTGCATCTGATTCCTCACGCATTGCAACTACTGGCGGGCGATACCAAACACTCATGACCGTTCAACCTGGACTCGAAGTTCTTCTCGACGAGCCTGCCCCGATCCTCGGGCGCAAGATCGGGCTCGTCACCCATCACAGCGCGGTCACCTCCGATCTGCAGCACTCGGTGCGCTTGCTGAACGCGGGACGCGGCTGGAGCCTCACCGCGCTCTTCGGACCGGAGCACGGCATCTGGGGCGAGGCGCAGGACATGGCCAACGTCGAGCACTCCGACGATCCGCTCTCCGGCCTGCCGGTCTATTCGCTTTACGGCCGCAGCGAAGCCGACCTCGTGCCGCGGCGCGATGTACTGAAGACGCTCGACGCGTTGGTGATCGACCTCCAGGACATCGGCTCGCGCTACTACACCTTCATCTACACGATGGCCATCTGCATGCGCGAGGCGGCGGCCCTCGGCCTCGAGGTCATCGTCCTCGATCGCCCCAATCCGATCGACGGCTATCACCTCGAAGGCAACATCCGCGAGGAGAAGTACTCGAGCTTCGTCGGCATGTTTCCGCTGCCGACGCGGCACGGCATGACCGCCGGCGAGCTGGCGCGCTACTTCAACGAGGTCTTTCACCTGCAATGCGATCTGACGGTCGTGCCGATGCGCGGCTGGCGGCGCGGGATGTGGTGGGGCGACACCGGACTGCCGTGGGTGATCCCGTCGCCGAACATGCCGACGGTCTACACCGCGACGGTCTATCCCGGCATGTGTCTGATCGAAGGGACGAACCTGAGCGAAGGACGCGGGACGACGCATCCCTTCGAGTTCTTCGGCGCGCCGTGGCTGAATCCGTTCCGGCTCGCCGAGCGGCTCAATGCGCTGGAGCTGCCTGGCGTCCGCTTCCGTCCGCACTACTTCCTGCCGCAGTTCCAGAAGCACGCCGGAAAGGTCTGCGGCGGCGTGGAGCTGCACGTCACGAACCGCGGCGTGTTCGAGCCGTACCGCACCGGACTGTGGTGCGTGAAAGTGGCGCGCGACCTCGATCCCGAGCACTTCGACTGGCGCCGCGAGACGTACGAGTTCGTCTCCGACCGCCTGGCCATCGACCTCCTCGCCGGCAGCTCCCGCTACCGCGAGATCGTCGAGCGCGGCGGCAACGTCGACGAGTGGGTGGCGGAGTGGGAGGAGCAGTTGCGCGAGTTCGCGCATCTTCGCGAAGAGTTCCTGCTGTATCGCTCGACTGATGTTTGAGCAAGGAGTGCGGCGGCCATGCCGCCGCTTGGGTCAACCGCGGCCATGCCGCGGTGTCTCGACGGCATGGCCGTCGAGGGAAAGAAGCAGCGGCGGCATGGCCGCCGCACTCCGATGATCGACATCCTCTTCGAAGACGACGCCCTCGTCTTCGTCAACAAGCCCGCGAACCTGATCGTGCAGCGCGCGTACGACGCGGACGAGCCGATCCTCGTCGACCTCATCGCGGCGCAATGCGGGCACGTCTTCCTGATGCAGCGGCTCGATCGCGGGACGAGCGGCGTGATGTTTTTTTCGAAGCGCGCCGGCGTCAACGCGAAGCTCACGCGGCAGTTCGAGACGAAGCGGATCCGGAAGCGTTATCTCGCGCTGTGCGAAGGGGAGCTCGCGGAGCGGCAAACGATCGATGCGCCGCTGGCGCGCGTCGGCGCGATCAAGTTCGCCGTGCGCGACGACGGCAAGCGCGCGGTGACGCACGTCGTGCCGCTCGAAGCAAAGGAAGGTGGCTCGCTGCTCGATATCATTCTCGAGACCGGGAGGACGCATCAGATCCGCGTCCATCTCGCGGCGATCGGACATCCGCTGGCAGGCGACTGGCTCTATGGAGAGAGAAATGCCGCACGTCCGATGCTGCACGCGGCCGAGCTCGTCATGACACATCCCGTTACGAATCAGCCGCTTCGCGTGGTTGCGCCGTTGCCTCAGGACTTCATCGATGAGGCCCGGAGCCGCGGCCTCGAAACAGGACGAAGCGACCTCGAATCACCACACCTAAACTATTGAATTTGTTAGAATAATCGCTAATCCGGCCAGGTTACGGCAGGCATGAGGATCACCATGAGAAACTGGAAATTGATGGCGATGGCGCTCTCGCTGATGCTCTTCCCAGTGATCGCATCGGCGCAGTTCAAGGATCTCGACACGGCGATGTCGAGCCTCAGCCGCGGCTTCAGGGGCGGTGACGCGCAGGCGATCGTCTCCGGCATCGGCGATGGCGACCAGGTCATGCTTCAGTTCCCGGGATTGGTCGAGCAGAGCGGATTCTTCGGCCGCGATCAGGCCGCTTACCTGCTCGACGGACTGTTCGGCAAGGTGCGTCCGTCGGCATTCGAGCAGCGCAGCGCGCGCAAGGTCAGCGCCGAGGGGCAGTACCACATCACCGCGAGCTGGACGATCCAGAACAACGGCAAGCCCGAAGCGCGCGAGCTCTACATCACGCTGCGGAACAAGGGCGATCACTGGTCGGTGGTTTCGATTCGATCAGCGAGCAAGTAACGCGCAATGGCAGTCGGCTAGTGCACACCCCGCCCCTCATCCGCTTTCGGCACCTTCTCCCCGCCGAGCGGGGAGAAGGGCAACAAACCTCGACGCTCGTGAAGTTGTCGCCCCTCGCCCCGCGCAGCGGGGAGAGGGTGCCGAAGGCGGGTGAGGGGCCGTGCAACGCGCGTAACCGTTGGAGCTGAATGCGCACAGTCCTCCGCGCGGCCGCCTTCTTCCTCATCCTCGCCGGCCTCATCGAGGCCGGCTCGTATTTCTCGCTTCGCGCCACCGAGGCGACCTTCAACAACCGCTCGGCCGATCACATCCGCGATGACGTGATGCACGTGCGGGAGCGCGTAGCTGTGGTCGAAGCGCAGCTCGACTCGACCGCGGACCGGATCGAAGGCCGGATCGCTTCTCTTCATCACGAGCCGACGCGCGCGGAGCTCTTCGCGATGCTGCGCGAGGAAGTGCCCGCCACGCGCACGCGCGGCGCGCGGATCCGCACGCCCGAGGGCGACCTGCTCGCCTGGTGGGGCGAGGAGCTGCGCGGAGCGGCGGCGAAGACGTTCGAGTTCGACGCCACGAATCTCTACATCGTCCGCACGCGAGTCGCCGGACGCTACCTCGTCGAGAGCTTCAAGCGGGCGGCGAACGTCCCCGGCGCGACGAGCTCCATCCATCCGCACGACTCCGACTGGACGACCGGCGCGATGTTCCACGCCGGCTTCCTGCGCCAGGAACCGGGGACCGTGCGGCAGCTGATCGAGCGTCGGCCCGAGGGCGATCTCTGGATCGACATCACGCCGCGCGTGAAGCGGGAAGTGCTCGAGGCAACGCGCAACGACGCGCGAAACGCGACCACGATTCTGCTCAGCATCGGCGCGATCGTGTTGATGGTGATGCTGCGCCGCCCCGCCGCGTCGGTCGCGTTGATCGTCATCGCGCGCATCGCGTTGCTGCCGGTCCACCTTCACGCCGATCCTTCGCGCATCTTCAGCTTCGATCTCTACGGCTCGCGACTCCTCGGGCCGTTCAGCAAGTCGCCGTTCGATCTGCTGGCGACCGCAATCGCGATCCTGGCCATCGTCCTCGTCGTGTCGCGGAGCACGCGCCTGAAGATCGTGCGTCTCGTGATCGCCATCGTAGCCGGCGCCGGCTACGTGCTCCTCGTCCGCAACCTCGTCGACAACTCGCGCGTCTCGGCCATCCCCGATCACATCGTGCCGTCGTCCGCCGCGCAGGCGGTGCTGCTCGCGGCGCTGCTTTGCCTCTCGTTCGCCGTGCTGCGGCTGGCGCGGGTGTGGGAGTGGGGCACCTGGGCGCCGCACACCGCGCTACGCATGCTCATCGCTGCGGTCCTCTGCGGCCTCGGCGTCTGGTTGCCGGTGCAGCAGTTCGAGCGCGACGGCGCGCGGCGCTTCATCGCCGAGACCTACGCGCCGCTCGCCGTCGGCGAAGCGGGACAGTTGCGGACGATGATCGAGGACACGCTGCACAACGAGTTCTCGCGGACGGAGCTGAGCAGCGTGCTCCCCGACGACTACCGGCGGATGAACCTCGAGGACCTGGCGTATGCGCTCTGGCTCCGCTCCGATCTCTCGAAGTGGCGCATCCCCGCGGTCATCTCCATCAACGACGACTTCACCGGCAACGCCATCAGCCGCTTCGGCGTCGGTCTGCCGCAGTTCAACGAGCGCGATGCGGGTGTCGGCCGCGAGATCCTGCAGGTCGGCAGCCTGACGCGCGTGCTGCTGCATCACGACTTCGACGTCACCGCGTTCGGCACCACGATCGCCCGCGGCAGCGTACACGTCGTGAATCCCGCCGATCCAGGCGCGACGTCGTTCGCCGACGTCTATCGCGATTTCTTCGAGGCCGGCACCGAGGATGTCACGACCGGACTGCATGGTCAGGGCGATCCCGCCGTGTTCGACAAGAGCGGCAACTCGCATGGCGCGGCGAGCATCCGGCTGCCGCAGAGTCCCGCCTGGTACATCGCGACGATGAAGCCGGGCCGCGGCATGTGGGTCACTGGCCCGCTCAGCGATCCATCGGCGATCTACCTCCGCCGCACGGAAGACGCGCTCTTCGCATTTCCGCTCGCGATCCCGACATTCGCGCAGCAGGTGCGCCGCGCGGGCGGCGTGGTGATCTGGGCCATCGCCGCGGCGCTGATAGCGATCTTCATCCAGTCGATCCCCACGCTCATCGAGGTCTTCAGCCGCTTCCCGCGCGGCCTCGGATTCCGCGCACGCACCGCGCTCTATCTGACCGCCGTCGTGGTCGTGCCGCTGATCGTCTTCGTGCTCTTCGTCCGCGCCTATCTCGCGAATCGGCTCGAAGCCGAATACGTCGATCGCGGACAGACCGCGCTCAACGCCGCACAACGCGTGATCGAGGACTACCTCGCGACGACGAGCACCGCGCCGCCGGAGGAAGTGCTCGACGACGAGATCCTGAGCTGGCTGGCGCGCGTGATCGGGCACGACCTGCACCTCTATCGCGGCGAGCAGCTCGTCTCATCGAGCCGCCGCGATCTCTTCGCCGCGCACGTCGAGTCGGAGCGGCTGCCGGGCGACGTCTACACAGCGATCGTCATCGGCGGCAAGCAGCTGTATCGCGCCACGCGCCGCGCCGGGCAGACGCAGTTCGTCGAGATCTACAGTCCGATCAGCCTAGCGCGCGGCCGCAACTACACGCTCGCGTTGCCGTTCATCGTGCAGGGACGGCAGATCGAAGGGCAGGTGAACGACCTCGCGACGACGATCTACATGCTGCTCGTTTTCATCGTCATCGCCGCGATCGCCGTCGCCTTCCGCACGGCGCGCAGCGTGACGCGGCCGGTGCAGAGCCTCGTCGCCGGCGCTCGGGCCGTGGCGCAGGGCGATTTCGACGTCGAGGTCCGCGTGCCGAACGATCCCGACCTCGGGCTGCTCGTGACGACGTTCCGCGACATGGCGCAGTCGATCCGCCGTCAGCAGAGCGATCTGCGCCACGAGCGCGACCGCCTGCAGACGCTGCTCGAGAACATCAACGCCGCGGTCGTCGTGCTCGATGGGGCGAAGAGCGTCGGCACGATGAACATGGCCGCGCGCCGCCTCTTTCCGACCGGCGAACTGCCGGCGCAGATCCGCGAGATGCTCGATGGCCACAAGCCGATGCACGTCGAATCGATGGAGCTCGAGCTCGAATCGGACGGGAACCTCCGCACGTTCCGCGTCACGATCATTCCGCTTCCGGAAAGCCAGGAAGAGATGGTGATCGCCGAGGATGTGACGGAAATTCTGAGATCGAACAGACTCGAGGCGTGGGGCGAGATGGCGCGGCAGGTCGCGCACGAGATCAAGAATCCACTGACGCCGATCCAGCTGACGGCCGAGCATCTGCGCGCCGTCGCCGATCGCGAGGATCCGGCGCTGCCTGCGGTCGTGCGGAGCGCGGTCGACAACATCCTCCGGCAGGTCGTCACGCTGCGCGAGACGTCGCGCGAGTTCAGCGACTACGCGTCGCTGCGCCAGGTGAAGCGGCGTCCGGTCGATCTGAAGAAACTGCTGCACGACCTCGCGGCGGACTACGCGGCGAGTCGCGAGCGGGGCATCGATTTCCAGGCCGACATTCAGCCGTCGACGCCGAGCAATTACTCCGGCGACGCCCGCCTGCTGCGCGGCGCGATCGCGAACCTGATCGAGAACGCGTTCCAGGCCGCGCCGGGCGGACGCGTACGCCTCGGCAGCCACGGCGTCGATTCGAAAGCGGTGATCTCGATCGAAGACAACGGCCCGGGCGTGCCGGGCGAGCTGCTGCCGCGGATTTTCGATCCGTATTTCTCCACGAAGTCGAGCGGCACCGGCCTCGGACTGGCGATCGCGCGCAAAGCGATCGAGGAGCACGGCGGCAGCGTCCGCGCCGAGAATCTGGAGCCGGGGTTCCGGGTGGAGATCGAGTTGCCGTTGAAGTGAGTGACGTTGCCCTCGCAAGAGGGAAGAGTGTCGCTCGTGGCACGGCCCCTCACCCGCCTGCGGCACCCTCTCCCCGCTCACCGCGGGGCGAGGGGCAACAAACCAGATTCTCGCGAGGCACGTGCCTTGTTGCCCTTCTCCCCGCGACGAGCGGGGAGAAGGTGCCGCAGGCGGATGAGGGGCTCGGGCTACGAGCGAAAATGACGGGGTCGAGAAACCGCTACAATCGGACGTCGAATGAAACGCGCACTCATCATCATCTGCCTCATCCTCGCGAGCACGCTCGCGCAGGGCGAAGCCCCGATCGATGAGACGCGATTCACGCTGCGGCAGGAGTTCCTCCGCCTCATCAACTCCGACCGTAAGCATCACGGACTGAAGCCGGTGGAGCTCGATGCCTGGACGTCGACGCTGGCCGATGAGTATTGCCGGACGCAGATTCGCAACGGGACGACGGGACATTTCACGATCGACGGCCAGGCGCCGTACATGCGCTACTCGTTCGCCGGCGGCAATGACGGCGTGAGCGAGAACGCGGCGGCGTGGTCGGCGTCGTATCGCTTCAGCGACCGCGCGTTGTACGAGATGGTGCGGCGTTCCGAGGAGGCGATGATCGCGGAGAACGCACCGCACGACGGTCATCGGCGGACCATCCTCGATCCGTTCGCCACGCACGTCGGCATCGGCCTGGCGTGGCAGGGCGGCGAGTTCCGCCTGACGCAGGAATTCGTCCGGCGCTACATCGCCTGGTCGCACAAGCTCCCGCGCGCTGCGGTCATCAGCGACAAAATCGCCGCCACCGGCCGGACCGAGCGTGGCTACATCGCCGACGCCATCAGCGTGCACTACGAGCCGCTGCCGCAGCCGATCTCGCCCATCACCGCGAACATGATCGAGACCTACTCGCTCCCCGACCGGCGCCACGACTACGCCGTGAATCCCGGCAGCGAGTTCTCGTTCACCGTGCCGTTCACCGAAGGGCCGGGCATTTACACGGTCGTGGTGTGGGTGCGGCGGCCGAATGAGAAGGACTCGATTCCCGCCAGCAACGTCTCGATCCGCGTCGACCGCGCGCCGACCGGCGAGCCGTACCTCCTTTCCGGCGGAGGCCGATAAATGCAGTGCTGAGTGCTGAGTTCTGAGGTTGCGTCCTTACCCCACTCAGCACTCAGCACTCAGCACTCAGAACTCAGCACTAACTCTGGATCCAGAGCGCCTGCCCGCGCACGGAGGCCTGTTTCGCGGCGAGCATCAGCTGCACGTAGGTCTGGATCTCGAGGTCCTTATCGAACGACAGGTCATCCTCGAGATAGTGCGCGGCGAGCTGCATCAGCTCGACGTCGTCGGTCGGCAGCGAAGCCGCCGCGGCGAACCCGCGCAGCTCCTCGACGAGCGTCGGCAGACTGCCGACCTGCAACGGATCGGCGGCGCTGGGAATGGCGATGTGCTCGACCTGCGCGAACGCCGACGGGATCCACACCATCTGATACGCATCGATGCCGCTCAACTGCGACGCCCCGCCGCCGAGCATCGACGTCGCAAGCTGCTGCAACTGCCGCCAGCCGTCCGGCTCCACGATGTCGGAATTCCACGCTTCCCCACTGCCACCCTCCGGCGCCGGATAGCGCTTCCATAGCTCGGCATCGACGGAACGAGCGAAGTCCGGCGGAAACACGTCGGCGGCGGTGCCGACTACGAATGACATTGGCATGGACGGGTACGGAGATTAGCAGAAGACGGTTGCTGGGTTGCTTGGTTGCTGAGTTGCTGGGTGGGTGTGACCGAGCAACCCAGCAACCCAGTAACCAAGCAACCCGGTAACCAAGCAACCGCTACAATCCCCTCGCGGTGCACCGACTCAAGCGGCTCATGCCGTTCCTCAAACCGCTGGTGGTCCTGGCGCTGTTCGCGGTCGCCCTCCGCGTGCTGCAGGACACGCTGGCGCACTATCGCTACCGCGACGTGATGGGCTACCTCCGTCACATCCCGCGCGACCAGGTCGCGCTCTCGGTCCTGCTCACGATCTTCGGCTATCTCACGATGACCGGCTACGACGCGCTGGCGTTCCGCTACATCCGCCATCCGCTCCCCTATCCGCGCATCGCACTGGCGTCGTTCATCGGCTACGCCTTCAACAACAACGTCGGGCTGTCGGGCGTGATCGGCGGCTCGCTCCGCTATCGCCTCTACAGCGCCTGGCGGCTGACCGCGGTCGAGATCGCGAAGGTCATCGCCTTCTGCACGATCAGCTTCTGGCTCGGTTTCGTGGTCCTCGGCGGAGTGATCTTCATCGTCGCGCCGCCTGCCATCCCGCCGTCGATCCATCTGCCGATTCACTCCGTCCGGCTCATCGGCCTGCTGATGATCATCCCGGCCGCGGTCTATCTGCTCTGGATCGCCATCCGCCGCGAGCCGCTCCGGCTGCGGCAATGGGAGTTCGAGCTGCCGACGCCCGCCGTCTTCGTCGCGCAGGCCTCCGTCTCGTCGCTCGACTGGATGCTCGCCGCGGGCGTGCTCTACATCCTCCTCCCCGACCGCCTGCCGATCGGCTTCATTCACTTTCTCGGCATCTTCCTTCTCGCGCAGATCGCCGGCGTCGTCTCCAACGTGCCGGGCGGTCTCGGCATCTTCGAGGCTCTGATCCTCGTCTTCCTCGCGCAGTTCTATCCGGCCGGCGCGATTCTCGGATCGCTCGTCGCGTTCCGCGCGATCTACTACCTTCTGCCGCTCGTCCTCGCCACCCTGCTGCTCGCGATTCACGAGTTGATGGAGCGGCGCGAAGGCGTGGCGCGCGTGGCCCGCGTCTTCGGCCGATGGGCACCCGGCATCGCACCGCATCTCCTCTCGTTCACGATCTTCGTCGCCGGCGCGGTGATGCTCCTGTCGGGCGCGACGCCGACGATCGCGCATCGACTCTTCGTCCCGCTGCCGATCGTCGAGCTGTCGCATTTTCTCGGCTCGCTCGCCGGCGCCGCGCTGCTGCTCCTCGCGCGCGGCCTGCAACGCCGCCTCGACGCCGCGTATCAACTCACCGTCGTCATCCTCGGCGCGTCGATCTTCTTCCAGCTCTTCAAGGGATTCGATTACGAAGAGGCGCTGATCCTGGCGATCATGCTCATCAGCCTCGTCGCGTCGCGCCGTCACTTCTATCGAAAGGCGTCGCTGGTCAACGAGAGCTTCGGTCCCGGCTGGCTCTTCGCCATCGGACTCGTGCTCCTTTCGATGACGTGGCTCGGCTTCTTCAGCTACAAGCACGTCGAGTACTCGAACGATCTCTGGTGGCAATTCTCGCTGCGGCGCGGCGATGCGCCGCGCTTCCTCCGCGCGTCGATCGGCGTCTTCGGCATCCTGATGCTCGTCGCCATCCGCCGCCTGCTGCGGCCTGCCGCGCCCGATCAGAATCCGCCGGCCATCGAGGAGATCGACCGCGCGCACGCCATCGTGACGCACGATCCGAACAGCCAGTCGAATCTCGCGCTGCTCGGCGACAAACCGCTCCTCTTCAGCGAGAGCGGACAGGCCTTCATCATGTACGGCGTCGAGGGGCGGAGCTGGATCGCGATGGGTGATCCGGTCGGCGACGAAGAGGAAAAGTCGGAGCTGATCTGGAAGTTCCGCGAGCTGTGCGATCAGCACGCCGGCTGGACGGTCTTCTACGAAGTGCAGAAGGAGAACCTCCACCTCTATCTAGACCTCGGGCTGACGTTGCTGAAGATCGGCGAGGAGGCGCGCGTCGACCTCAATGAGTTCTCGCTCGAAGGGGGCTCGCGCAAGTGGATGCGCAAGATGATGCGGCGCGTCGAGGCGGAGGATTGCGGCTTCGAGCTCGTGCACGATCCGGCGCCGATCCTCCCCGAGCTGCGCGCCATCTCCGACGCCTGGCTCTCGGAAAAGAAGGCGCGCGAGAAAGGCTTCTCGCTCGGATTCTTCGCCGAGGATTATGTGCGGAGGTTTCCGGTCGCGGTGGTGAAGCGCGAGGGGCGGATCGTCGCCTTCTCCAACATCTGGGAAAGCGCGGGACACCAGGAGCTGTCGGTCGATCTGATGCGGCACGCGCTCGACGCGCCGTCGGGCGTGATGGACTACATGTTCTCGCAGCTGATGATCTGGGGGCAGCAGGAAGGCTACCGCTGGTTCAACCTCGGCATGGCGCCGCTGTCGGGCCTCGAGAACCGCGCGCTCGGCACGCTCTGGAACCGCGTCGGCGCGCTCGCCTATCGCTTCGGCGAGGACTACTACAACTTCCAGGGACTCCGTCAATACAAGGAAAAGTTCGACCCCGTGTGGGAACCGACCTACCTCGCCTCGCCGGGAGGCCTGGCCCTGCCGCGCATCCTGACCAACCTCGCCGCGCTCATCGCGGGCGGCCTGCGGGGGGTGGTGGCGAAGTAACCCCCCGTCATCCCGAGCGTGAGTCGAGGGACCCGGGCGGGTGGAAGGCACGTGTATCGCGCCACCACCCACCCAGGTCCCTCGACTCCGCTCGGGATGACGAAGGCCCGCGCCCCTGTTCTCCCCGGTCCGATGCACGTTCTCCTTCTCGCCGCCGCACTGGCGCTCCCCATCGTCGAAGTCCCGGTCACGCACGGCACGTCCGACACGATGGTCGTCCTCGTCTCCGGTGACGGCGGCTGGGCCTCGATCGACAAAGCGGTCGCGCGCGTGATGGCGGATAACGGAATGCCGGTTGCCGGGCTCAACGCCCTTCAATACTTCTGGACGAAGCGAACTCCGGAAGAGTCGTCGCGCGATCTGCAGTCGATCATCACCAAGTACTCGGCACGCTGGAACAAGCCGCGCGTGATCGTCATCGGATATTCACGCGGCGCCGACGTGCTGCCTGCGATGATCGACCGCATGCCGGCCGACGTGCAGTCGAAGATCCGCCTCATCGCACTCCTCGGGCCGAGCCCCACCGTCGAATTCGAGTTCCACGTTGCCGACTGGCTGCGCGACAAGAAGGCCGGCTACGCGGTGCGTCCCGAGCTGGAGCGCATTCGCACACGCAAGGTGCTCTGCCTCTGGGGCGAGGACGACAAAGACTCGCTCTGCAACGGTCTCGCGCAACCGAACGTGCACGTCATCACGATGAAGGGCGCGCATCACTTCGACGGCGGCTACGAAAAACTGGCGCGCCTCATCCTGGACGAGCTGCAGTGATCGCGCTGCTCATGATGCTGATCGCCGGGCTTCCGCTCCGCGAGTTTCCGGCCAAGAAGAGCGGCGACACGTTTGCCATCATCCTCACCGGCGACGGCGGCTGGCGGCGCATCGACGATCGCCTGACGCGCGACCTGCGCGAGCACGGCGTCTCCGTGGTCGGCTTCCTGACACCCGACTATTACGAACAGCGCCGCACGCCCGACGAATCGGCGCGCGCGCTGGAGCGGACGATCCGCCGCTATCAACTCCTCTGGCATCGCCCGCACGTGATCCTCATCGGCTACTCGCGCGGCGCCGACGTGCTGCCGTTCATGGCCAGCCGCCTCCCACCCAACCTCCGCAACTCCGTCGACCTCATCGCCCTCCTCGGCGTCGAGCCGACCATCGATTTCCGCTATCACCCGAGCTGGATCCCGTTCTATCACCCGAAGGAAACGCAGTTCCCGGTCCTCCCCGAAATCGAGAAACTGCGCGGCCAGCGCATCCTCTGCGTATACGGCGAGAAGGAAAAGGACACGCTCTGCAAAGTGCTCGACCCGAAGCTCGCGATGTCGGTGCGCACCAAGGGCGCGCACCACTTCGCCGGCAACTACAAGGCGGTAGCCGAGGCGATCGTCGACGCCGCGAACGCGGAGTGATAACGAATCAGCACGATCCCCGTATAACCCCCTCATGCTGACGTTCGAATCGGTCTCGAAGAAGTTCAAGGGCGGCAATTTCGGAGTTCGCGATCTCTCGATGAACGTCAAAGGCGGCGTTCTGGGACTCCTCGGGCCGAACGGCGCGGGGAAGACGACGCTGATGCAGATGATCGCGACGATCACGCGGCCGACTGCGGGACGAATTCTCTTTCGCGATCGCGACATCGCCCGTGAGCCGGAGCTGATGCGGCGCACGCTCGGCTATCTGCCGCAGGACTTCGGCGTCTACGAAAACCTCACGGCGATCGAATTCCTCGGCTACTTCGCAGCGCTCAAAGGCGTGCACGGCTCGGCGCGCGTGCGCGAGATGCTCGAAGCGGTGAACCTGCACCACGTCGCGAATCGCACGATCGGCGGCTTCTCCGGCGGCATGAAGCAGCGGCTCGGCATCGCGCAGGCGCTGATCAACAACCCCGACGTCGTGGTCGTCGACGAACCGACCGCCGGCCTCGATCCCGAAGAGCGCGTGCGATTCCGCAATTTGCTCTCGGACCTCGGCGCGGGCCGGCTCGTCATCCTCTCCACGCACATCGTCAGCGACATCGAATCGATCGCCACCGAGATCGCGATCATGAAACATGGCTCGCTCGTCGCACTTGCGACACCCGAGGAGCTGCTGCAGCGCGCCGAAGGAAACGTGTGGGAGAGCGTCATCAGCTCCGAGCGATTCGAGAGCTTCCGCGGTCAGGTCACCGTCTCGAACGCCGTGCGGCGGCCGGACGGCGTACACGTGCGCACGGTCGGCACGAAGCCGATGGCCGAGGCGACGGCGGCCGAGCCGCGATTGGAGGATGCGTTCCTGTCGGTGATGGCCGGAGCGACGGCGTGAGAATCGCCGCCATCATCCTGGCCGACTTCCGCATCCGCTTCCGCCGCCTTTCGACGCTCGTCATCTTTCTACTGCTCAGCGCGATCGCGTACGCGTGGGTGCCGGCTCCATCGACCGGGCGGACGCTGCTGCAGATCAACGGCCAGCGCGCGCTCTACAACTCCGCCGCAGTCGGCATGGCCACCGCCTCGCTGGCCAGCATCTTCATCGGACTGATCGGCTTCTACGTCATCTCCAATACCATCGGCCGCGATGCGCGCTCGCGCTGCGGCTTCGTCATCGCATCGACGAACGCCGGCAGCTTCGAATACCTGATCGGCAAGTTCGCTGGCAACGTCGTCTTTCTCACCACGTTCACGTTCGGCTTCATGTGCAGTGCGATGACGATGATCCTCGTGCGCGGCGAGGCGCCGCTCGAGCCGCTGATCTTCGCGAAGCAATACCTGATGGTCGTGCCGTCGGTGATCGGCTCCGTCTCCGCGATCGCGCTGCTGTTCGAATCGATCCCGTTCCTCTCCGGCCGCTTCGGCGACGTCGCCTATTTCTTCGTCTGGACCGTGCTCCTCGCCGTGACCGTGTCGGGCATCGAACAGGGCGGCTCGCCGCGCATCTTCGGCGCGTTCGACATCTCCGGCCTCGGCTTCATGATCGATAGCCTCCGCCGCCAGCTGCACACCACGAAGATCTCCGTCGGCGCGAGCAGCTTCGATCCGCACAATGGGATCTTCGTCTTCAACGGTCTGATTCTCGACCCCGTCTGGATCGTGCCGCGCCTGCTGTCGATGCTGATTCCGGTGCCGCTGCTGATGCTCGCGCGGCTCTTCTTTCATCGCTTCGATCCGGTCCGCGTGAAGCAGTCGGCGGCGAAACAGCGCGATTCGCTCTTCGCGCGGATCAACCGTCTCTTCAAGCCGCTGACGCGCGCCGGCATGGCGCTCGTGACGAGCGGACGCGGACCGTCGATCGTCCGCTCCGCGATCGCCGACGCGATCCTGACGACGAGCGCGACGCCGCTCCTCGCCCTCGCCGCGATCGGCGTTTCGATCACCGCGCTCACCTCGCCGTTCAAGGTCTCGGGACCGATCGTGATCGTGGCGATGGGGATCGCCATCACCGGCATCGCATCGCGCGAGACGCAGGCCGGAACGATCGCGCTCACGTTCGCCGCACCGTTCATCCAGCCGCGCTTCATCGCGTTCAAAATGCTCTCGGCGTTGTTCGTCCTCCTCCCATTCGCCGCGGTGCAGGCGGTGCGGCTCGCACTCGTCAAGCCCACGGCGCTTCTCCCGTTCCTCGCCGGCACCCTCTTCATGGCCTCAGCCGCGACGTTCCTCGGATACCTGAGCCGCAACGCCAAAACGTTCACGGTGCTCTTCCTGACGTTCTGGTACATCGCGATCAACGACAAAGGCGCGACGCCGGCGTTCGACTTCGCGGGATTCAACGGCAGCGCGACACCGCTGGTGACCGCGGTCTACACGATCGTGGCGATCGGATTGATCGCCGCCGCGCAGGGCGTGCACACGATTCGTACGGACGCCCAGCTAGTGTGATCCTGAGCTTGGGACGTCGCACCCTGAAATGGAAGAGTGTCGCTCGTGGCACGGCCCCTCACCCGCCTGCGGCACCCTCTCCCCGCAAGCGGGGCGAGGGGCAACAAACCAGATTCTCGCGAGACACTCGCCTTGTTGCCCTTCTCCCCGCGACGAGCGGGGAGAAGGTGGCCGAAGGCCGGATGAGGGGCTTGTGCCACGAGCGAAAAATCCGCATGAACACCGGGAGTTTCCTGGAAGCCGCAAAGACGCCGAAGGATGACACCCACGAGTGCTACCGGTATTTCGCGAACGCCGCCGTCAACGGCGCGCGGAACCGCTCCAGGCTCTCGCCCGTCTCGAACGGCGCCGCCTCGCCCATCACCGCCTCGCCGATCACCATGCAGAAGAGCTCCTGCTCGCGGATGGCGATCCGTCCTTCCTCGCGCGGCGGATGGCTGGCGGCGATGCGCAGCAGCTGCTCCGCGGTCGATGCATCTTCGAGCTCGATCACGAAGATCATCAACGTCTGCATCTCCTGCAACGGACGCTGCTCGGGGCGTAGCCGGCCATGCACCGTCAGCCCCGCGCGCACGTGGCGCAGGAGCGCCTGCAATCCCGTTTCGTCATCGGTGCGGAACCAGACCGACGGCAGCTTCGACGCGATAGCCACCGAGCCCGGCTCGTAGTGATCGCCGCGGACGATGTGCGCGATCGACACCGCCATCGTGGCCATGTCGCCGGTCGGGTTGTACGGACTGAACTCGCGGCTGATGATGCCGGCGCCGGCCGTGGTCACGATCTCGTCGTGGCCCCACGAACGGCGGATGTCCTTGTACTGCTCGTCGCCGCGCACGAACGAGCGGATCAGCTCCGCCGGCTTCTTCTCCGCCAGCAGCGCCGCGGCCTCGAACTTCTTCGCCGTCTCCATCCCGATGCGCACGGCGGCGTGATGGACGACGCTCAGCGTCAACGGGATGTCGCGCTCGTCGATGCGGTGAGCGTCGATGATGGCGATGCCGTGCAGCGCGTCGACGATCCACTGCGGATCGCTCGAGCGCATGGCGAAAACCGAGGCCCGCCGGGCGAACGTGAGCAGCGAGTAGAAGTCGTTCATGCTCATGTCGTCGCGCATTTCCGCGCGGCGCGAGGCGCCCGCGGCGGCGAACGCACGCGCGACCTGGCGCACCTCGTCGTCGGCCGGCGACGGCCGAGGATCGATGAGACTCGTCTCACCGCGCCAGAAGTCGTAGGTTGCTTTGAACATTACGTCCATCCGTCATCCCGAGCGTGAGTCGAGGGACCCGGGCGGGCGGAAGGCACGCGTATCGCGCCCCCTCCCACCAAGGTCCCTCGACTCACGCTCGGGATGACGATGCTCATCTACTCCGAGTACCAATCGATGATGCGCGTGATCGCGCGCTGGCACACCTTGCAGAAGCCGACCTCATCGCGCGTGAACATGATGCAGTCGGTCTGCGGACGATAGAGCCCCTTCGCCTCGTATCCCGCACCTTCGAATGCGCCGACCTTCCCCGCGTACTTCTCATCGTGATCGAGGAACTTCGTCTCCCACACCTGCTCCGCGCGGAAGAGCGCATCCATCTCCGTCTCCGGACGATTCTCCGCGCGCAGCTTGCGGCGCTCGACCTGGATGGCGCGGCTGTGCTTCTCGAATTCCTCTTTGGTCCACGGCGTCGGCAGCGGCACGTCCTTGTCGGCCATCTCCGCCCATTTCGGATGCGCGCCGTCGGCCGTGATGTTCGGCTCCCACGGCTCCGGATGCTCGCCGCCGGTCTCGTACGCGACGTCGGACGTGTAGTACTCATCCGCCAATCCGGCGAAGTGATGTCCGAACTCGTGCACGAAGACGTATTCGGCGAAGCCGGTGTCGACCGCCGCCGTCGCCTGATCGTTGAAGATCCCGCCGCCGCCGTACTGCTTGTCGTTGACCAGCACCTCGAGGAAGTCGTACGGGGCCGCCGATGCGACGTCGCGCAGCGAACGATTGTCGAGCGTCAGCACATAGCGCTCGGAATCGAAGATGTTGTACTCGACACCGGTCGCCGTGCGCCGATCGTCGCGCGTCCGCGGACGGTGCACTCCGCTCTGCGCCGACGTCAGATCGAGGGCCCGCACGTTGAAGCTCTTCTTGTGCGACTTGAACGGCTCGGTGTCGAAGAGCCTCGCCGTCAGCCGCTGCACGTCCTTGTGGAACTTCGGCAGCTCCGCTTCGGTGTAGCCCTCGCCGATCACCAGCAGATCGACCTTCTCCGACGCCGGACCGTTCTCGAAAACCGGCCACACCTTGCCGGCCGGTTTGATATCGGCCTTGTTGACGAAGTGCGAGTCGGGATCGACGAGCGCCGACCAGAGCTGCTGAAATGCGTTCTGCTTGTCGCGCTTCTTCAACACCACCTGCACCGGCTTGCGCGGCCACGGAAAGCGCACCGATTCGGTGAACGTCCCGGCGCGATCCTTCGCCTCATCCGTCGTCTGCCACTCGCCGTACACCGACGCGAAGCCGCGCGAGTAGATGACCTGATTCGTGGCGCGGCCGATGACCTCGAAGTAGTAATTGCCGAGGTTCGTGGTGTCGATGAGATGAGTGCGGGAGCCGGGCCACGGGCCGTCGGAGACGATGCGATCGAGCGCCACGATCTCCTCGCCGCGATTCCCTGTGTGGAAGTAATCGACGCGCATCGTCTTGTCGAGAAACAGCTCGTCAAAGCGCGCGGCGTGGGCCGTGGATGCAATCAGAAGTGTTGCCAGAACGAAGCGAATTGGAAGCATGGAGCGATTGTAAGCTTCTGACATGCGAGAGACAGATAGCAGGGAGCAGATAGCAGATAGCAGGCGTGGGTCGGTGCTCCTGCTATCTGCTATCTGCTGTCTGCTATCTCTCCCCACGTCCGCGCAGGTCGCCGAAAAAATCTCCGTCGAGCGCGTCATCGTCGACGCCCGCGTCACCGACGATCACGGCGAGCCGATCACCGACCTCGAGGCGAAGGATTTCCGCGTGCGGATCGACGGGAAGCCGGTGAAGGTCGAGTCGGTGGAGTGGATTCCGGAGACCGCCGCGGCGCGCGGACTGGCGAGCGTCGGGACGCAGCAGGAGAGTCCCGATCCCGACAAGCAGCCGGCGCCGGCGGGACGTCTTCTCGTCTTCTTCATCCAGACCGACTTCGCGCGCAACGCGGTCCGCATCGGCGGGCAGATGCACATCATGGAGAACGCCGACGAGCTGGTGGAGTCGCTCGAGCCGGAGGACAAGGTCGCCGTCTTCCAGTACGACTCGCATCTGAAGTTCCGCCTCGACTTCACGAACGACAAGGGGCGCATCAAGGGCGCGGTGCGCGACGCGCTGGCCATCGACGAGCCGAACGAGCCGCCGGTCGTGCCGAATCCGTCGCTGCGCGCGCATCTCCACCACGACGACATGATGAAGGCCGCGTCGCCGGAGAAAGGTCTCATCGTCCTCGGCAACGCGCTGCGCTCCATCCCCGGACCGAAGTCGCTCGTCCTCTTCGGCTGGGGGCTCGGCGAGCGCGTGGCGCACGAGGTGATCATGCGTCCCGAATATCCGATCGTCCGCTACGTGCTCGACGCCGCGCGCGTCAGCGTCTTCGCCATGGACATCACGCAGGCCGACTATCACGATCTCGCCTTCGGCCTGGCCACCGCCGCCAGCGAGACCGGCGGCTTCTACGCCAGCACGTTCCGCTTTCCGCAGATGGCGTTCGATCGTCTCGAGCGCGCGCTGCAGGGCCACTACGAGCTCGAGGTCCGCAAGCCGGAGAAGAAAATCCTCGGCACGCGCACGATCGAAGTGGACGTGAATCGCCGCAACGCCAGCGTGATGGCCCGCTCGACCTACATCGAAGCCGGCGATTGATTTCACGCATGCCTCTTGCACCGTTTGTTGTGCAGGAGGATCACATGGCGACGAAGTACGGCAAGAAGGCGGGAGAGAAAGTGGAGAAGGCGATGCACGAGCGGAAGCGCGGCACGCTGAAGAGCGGCAGCTCGGGCAAGAAGGTGAAGAGCCGCAAGCAGGCCATCGCCATCGGCCTCTCCGAAGCGCGCCGCGCCGGAGGCAAGGTGCCTGCGAAGAAGTCGTCGAAGAAATCGACGACCAAGAAGTCTTCGAAGAAAGCGACTACGAAGAAGTCGTCGAAAAAATCGACTAAGAAATCGGCTAAGAAGTCTTCGCGCTAGGAGCTGCGCGGCAGAATGTGCCCTTGGACGACAATCCTGAAGAAGGCTTGGCGAATCAACGCTGCCGGCCGTGCCGGCCGCGATAGTCGGTCAGCAGCGCGATCACTCCGACGAGCAGTCCGATGGCGATGAAGAAGTTCCGCGAGAGAACGCCATTGGAGAAGTTCGCCAGCCACGGCAGCAGGATCAGGAGGATCGACACCAGCGCCTCGATCGCACCGTGAAGCGGGAAGCGGATGATCTTCACGATGCCGAGCGGAAACCGCGTCGCGATGGTCATCGCCAGATGCACGGCCGCGAGCAGGTAGCAGAAGAACGCCTGCTTCCCGGTGAATCCCGCCACCCGCGGCCCGATGATCAGGATGATGACCATCAGGTAATCGATGATGCCGTGGGAGAGCGCGCCGATCGATCGCAGCATTCAGACCTCTCTTCCTTCGCCGTGCCCGAGCTCGACGATGTTCGGATTTCCCGCCTCTTCGATCGCCACGTGCAACTGCTCGAGCGGCTCGAGCTCGCCGTCGTCGCCGAGGTTGAAGGTGCCGTAGTGCATCGGGATGGTCGTCGCCGCGCCGAGGATCGCGTGTGCGCTGACCGCTTCATCGGGCGACATGTGCACCGGCTTCATGAACCATCGCGGCAGAAACGCGCCGATCGGCAGCATCGCCACGCGGATCGAAGGAAAGCGCTGCGCGATCAGCGCGAAGTGCTCGCCGAATCCGGTGTCGCCCGCAAAGTACGCGTGACCCGACGCTCCGCTGATCACGAAGCCGCCCCACAGATTCGCATCGCGATCGCTGAGCCCGCGCGAGCAGAAATGGCGCGACGGCACGAGCGTGATTGGTGTAGGACAGGCGCCCTCGCCTGTCCATGTCTCCCACCAGTCGAGCGCCGTCACGTTCCTGATCCCGTGCTTCTTCAGAAAGAGGTCGTTCCCGAGCGGCGTGATGATCCGCGGACGATGTATCCGCCGCAGCGCGTGCAATGTCGGGAGATCGAGATGGTCGTAGTGGTTGTGGCTCAGCAGCACGATGTCAATGCGCGGCAGATCGCGGAAGCGGATGCCCGGCGCGCGATGGCGCTTCGGCCCGATCTTCGCGGACGGCGAGCAGCGCTCCGACCAGATCGGATCAGTCAATATGTTGACGTTGTCGCACTGCAACAGCATCGTGGCGTGATTGATGAACGTCACGCGCATCCGTCCGCCATCGACGCGGGCGGGCGGTGGCGGGCCGGGCGGATCGTCGACCCAGTCGCGCCAGTAGCCTCGCTCCCGCTCGAACATCCACTTGAAGAACGAGCCACGCCCATGCTCGCCCGTTTCGGCGTTGAAGAACTTCCGGCCGTCGAAGTGATCGCTCCGTTCGCCGTGGTAATGCGGCGCCGCGATCAGCTCGCGCTCGATCAGGCCGCCAAGCGCGGCCGCCGCCGACACCCCGAACGCCGTTCGAATGATCCGCTTCACGCCGCCATTCTCCGGCAGGTTGACGCCATCCCGCCGGCGAAATACCATGCCGGGGTCGTTCGTTGACAGAAGTTCCCAGGCGCTTAGCTCAGTCGGTAGAGCATCACCTTCACACGGTGGGGGTCAACGGTTCGAGTCCGTTAGCGCCTACCACTCTAAAACTTCTCACGCCGCTCAGGTTAGCCAGACCGGGCGGCGTTCGCTTTTACGGCGTCAGCACTCGAGTGTTCGAAGAAGTGTTAGACGGGTCGGGGTTGGGTCGGAACGCGGCGGAGTCTGATTTGCGCGCTCAATCACCCCTCAGCGCCGCGTCGAGCGGGCCGCGTCAGGTCGATGGCGAAGTAGTCCTCGCTCTTACGCGTCCGGTCTCGCACAGAACTCGCGAGCATCCTGGAACACCCCGCGACTGAAGACTTCCGCAGCACCACGGCCCACATGCCTGCCGAACTCCTGTTCGCGACAGGTATCCGAGTCGCCGAACTAGCCGGGCCTCGCGACGACGACATCGATCTCACCGCCGGAGTAATTAAGGGCAGCCCGCAACGGGGCGATCGTCACCACAGAAAAATCTCCACACACATAGCCGACGCCGGTCTCAAGTCGCGAGTCATCGAAAGGCATCTGCAAATGACCGGCGAACCGGTTACATCGAACATTACATCAAGTGTTCGCGAAGTGTTCGCAGGGCGCCCTAAGGCCATCCTAAGACATCCCGGAATGCGGGGGGACGCTTGTAAACTACTGAAACCACGTACATTCTAGGATATCCAGGACCGGGATCGTCATTCACACGGTGGGGGTCAACGGTTCGAGTCCGTTAGCGCCTACCAATCCCGAAGTTAGGCACGCCCGCCCGGGAGGCGGGCCCGAATTGGACGCGTCGCGTACGCCGGTCACGTTCCGGAGATTCAATATACGCCTGCGCAGCGCTGTTGGCCCTTTAGATTGGACTGCTCGATACAGGACGTATTTGAGTTAGGCATTACACAGGCTTCCTCATTCGTTCCTTTGAGCCGGCTCGCGCCAGATAGTCATGCACATATTGCATCACAACCGACCCTTCGCCGACCGCGGCGGCGACGCGTTTGGCAGATCCCGCTCTAACATCTCCGACCGCGAAGACACCCGCCTGCGACGTCTCAAGAAAAGACATGGGCTGGGTGACGATGTAGCCTTTGGAATCCAATTGGATCCAGTCCTTCAGCCATTTTGTGTTGGGAACGGCTCCGATCATGACAAAAAGATTTCGAATGGGTTTGACCCAGGAGCGCCCGTCCGCGCGCCATTCCACTTTCTCAAGAAACTCGTGCCCCGTAAGTGCCGTTAATTCCGCTTCGAAATAGATTCGAACTTTCGGTGAAGCCAGAAGGCGTTCAACGAGATAACTGGACATGGTGGAGGAGAGATCGCTCTGCCGAACCAGTAGGTGAACCTGAGAGCCGGTCCTGCTTAGGTAGAGTGCGGCCTGACCCGCAGAATTTCCGCCGCCGACAATGACGATGTCCTCGCCAGCGCAAAGTTCCGCCTCTATGATCGTGGCCGCATGGTGGATTCCGCGCCCGACAAACCGATCGTACTCCGGAATGTCGAGCTTGCGGTACGTTGCACCTGTCGCAAGAACAACGGCTTTCGCGAGGACTGTCGCCCCATCTCGAAGGGCCAGCTCAAAGAAGTCCTCTTCCGTTCTGGTGATCCGGTCGATGGGGCGAGGACTGACCAATCGGACTCCGAATATCAGCGCCTGAGCCGTCGCACGGGATGCCAGCTCCTGACCCGAGAGACCAGTGGGAAACCCGAGATAGTTCTCAATTCGTGAGCTGCTTCCCGCTTGCCCGCCTGGTACGAACGTATCGAACGCGATGGTGTCGAGTCCTTCGGAGGCACCATACACAGCCGCCGCGAGACCTGCAGGTCCGGAGCCGACAATGGCGAGGTCATAAACATGCTCGGAGGGGAGTTTCTCGAGGAATCCGAGCTCAGAGGCCAACTCGAACACACTCGGCTTTCTCAAGACGCGCGTACCTTGAATGACCGCAACCGGGAGATCCGCAGCGCCGGCTCCGAAGGACTCGAATCGTGGTTTTCCCTTGTCGTCTTTCGCATCGGGCTCGATGAGGTTGTGGGGATAGTCGCTGCGGCTCAGAAAAGTCCGAAGCTTCAGGATATCGGGATCATTGGCCTTCCCGATCAAGACAACCGCGCCGACACCATGGCGGAATTTAAAGCCTTGGCGCAGAACGAATGCGCGCAGAATCACGGCGGCCAAGTCGGGTTCCGCCGAGAGCAAGCGGCGGAAGTCAGAATGCCTGACACGGAGAATTCGGGTCGCTCCAGTTGCCCGCCCGTCGCCTACAAGCGGAGTATTCGTGAAGAAGGACAGATCGCCCGTGAAGGAACGCGCTGGGAGACGAACGACTGGGATGTTCTTCTTGCCGAAGCTGTCGGTGGCGGAAAACTCAATGCCGCCGCTAAGGACAACCAAGAAGTCGAGTTCGGTCTGGCCTTCACGGAGAACTAATTGATCCGCTGGTAGCTCCAGTTCTTCGGCGAACGGCCGGATCGCGTCGATCTGCTCATCGGTGAGCAGAGCAACGGTTTCTTCCCGACGAAACGTATCAGGCGAACCATCAGGATTCCGCATAACCAAGATATCTGCCCAGGATGCGTCAGCTGCCATAGAGCTCCTCCTTGGAACTTGGTCGAAGTGATGTGTTTTGAATGGTTTGGTTGAAGAGTGCTGTACTTAGCGATTCGTCCAGCGCGGAAGTTCCAGAGCGGCTCTGAGTTCGCACGTCTCCTCGAGGTGTACAGAGCAAATGGACGCTGAACAGGAGTTGCCGGTTCGTCCAAACCGGCCCCGGCCTGAACAACTCACGCTAATGTCAAGTTGTGCCAAAGCTGACACTCCAGCCCGGCTGGGTTGACTTGCGCCAGCCGTGAGATCCGTTCAACTCCACCGGCGAAGCATTTTGTTCTTGCGTTCAGCAGGATACTAATATAGCATCCGTTTGTGGCATCCGTAAACACTCAATTTTCGATCGCCGTCCACGTACTGGCGGCCATCGCACATTACGAGCGAGCCTTCACGTCGGAAATTCTCGCAGGCAGCGTGAATGCGAACCCGGTGTTCGTGAAGAGAATCCTTGTTAAACTCTCTAAGGCGAAGCTGGCGAAGGCCACCGTTGGCAAGTCCGGTGGCTATGACTTGGCGAGAAGCCCAAAGAGTATTTCTCTCTTGGACATCTACGCTGCGGTCAATCCTCCTAAGGCTTTCAGCATCCATGCCTATCCCAAAAGCAAGGGGTGTGTCGTGAGTTGTAACATCAAGGAAGTCATGAGTGACGTGCTGGTTGGCACTCAGAATGCTGTAGATAGGGATCTGAGGCGGACGACATTGGCGGACGTGGTGACCAAAATCAGGAGCAAGTCCGGTTAGCTTTTTTTTGCTCTAAATAGATACTTTAAGAGTAACTAATATGAGGCAGTTGACGTCCGAGCAATCGGTCGGCAACGGATGTGGCGGTCTCAGCACGGTTGAAAAGGCGTGGTCCCGGCTTGAAAACACACAACAAAGGAGAAGAATCATGAAAACACTAGAAGGCAAGGTTGCAGTCATCACGGGCGGAAGTAGCGGCATTGGCTTGGCCACAGCCAAGCGCTTCGTGGAAGAAGGCGCCCACGTAGTGATCACCGGGCGACGAGAGAAAGAGCTGAAGGAGGCCGCAGCCTTCATCGAGAGAAACGTTATGACGGTCGTGGGCGACGTCTCGCGCTTGGAGGATCTGGACCGGCTCTATGCCGTCGTGAAAGAGAAACATGGTCATATCGACATCCTCTTCGCGAACGCGGGCGCGGGGACAATCGCACCGCTCGCGGTAGCCACGGAGGCACATTTTGACCAGACCTTCGACGTGAACGTGAAGGGAATGTTCTTTACGGTGCAGAAGGCCCTTCCCCTCTTCAAAGACGGCGGCTCGATTATCCTGAACTCTTCAGTCTCGAACGTGCTCGGGCTTCCGGGGTTCAGCGCCTACGCCGCGAGTAAGGCGGCTGTGCGCAACTTTGCGCGCGGCTGGACCATGGAGCTGAAAGACCGCAAGATCCGCGTGAATGCGATCAGCCCCGGAGCAATCGATACCCCGGCCTTAGCGACGACGACTGGCCTCACCGCTGAACAGGCCGAGCAAGCGGTCGCCCAGTTCACCTCGCAGATTCCACTTGGTCGCAGGGGCAAGCCCGAGGAAATCGCGGCCGCAGTCGTGTTCCTCGCCTCCGATGAAAGTTCTTACATCACCGGTATGGATCTCGCCGTCGATGGGGGCATGGCGCAGGTCTAAAGCGATTCCGAATTCGGAAGGCTCCAACAATTCGGGGCCACAGAACGCGTTACCCCTGGATCTCCTCAAGCGACTAGTTAGCAACCATAAAAGGAAAACATATGAGCAACAACAACACACACAGATTGGCGGGAAAGACCGCTGTGATCACCGGTGGCGCTACCGGCATCGGGCTCGCCGCGGCAAAGCGCTTCATCGAGGAGGGCGCCTTCGTCTTCATCTTCGGCCGCCGCCAGGAAGCGCTCGACGCCGCTGTGGCTGAGCTCGGGCCCAATGCCCGCGCGGTGAAGGGCTCGGTCTCGGATGAGGCCGACCTCGACCGACTCTACGCGAAAGTGAAGGACGAGCGCGGGACCCTCGACATCGTCTTCGCCAATGCCGGGGTGGGAAGCCAGCTTCGGCTCGGCGAGATTACCGCCAAGCACATTGACGAAACCTTCGACATCAATGTGAAGGGTACGATCTTCACGGTCCAGAAGGCGCTGCCGCTGATGGGCAAGGGCGGTTCGATCATCCTGACCGGTTCGAGCGCCGGTACCACGGGCGCCCCGGCGTTCACCGCCTACAGCGCGAGCAAGGCGGCGGTGCGCAACCTCGCGCGGACCTGGGCGGAGGACCTGAAGGGCACCGGCATCCGGGTAAACGTGCTGTCGCCCGGGGCAACTGCGACCGAACTCGCGAAGGAAGCACTAGGCGACGAGGGCCTGAAGGTCTACGGCTCGATGACTGCGCTGCAGCGCATGGGCGATCCGGCGGAGGTCGGGGCAGCGGCTGCCTTTCTCGCGTCGTCGGACAGCAGCTTTATGACCGGCAGCGAGGTCGCCGTCGACGGCGGCCTAGCCCAAATCTGACCTGCTACGCCTACAGCGCTCCATCCGATGATTCGGAGCGCCGCAGAGCGTGTTAACCCAAAGGAGAATATATGAGCTACGCAATTATCGGCTTCGGCAAGATCGGTCACGCTCTTGCCAGCGCGTTCGCCCGCAAGGGCATCGAAGTATCCGTTGCAACGACGCGCGACCCGGAAAGCTTTGCGTCGGATGCGGCAGCGATCGGCCCCACGATCATTCCAAAAACGCTGGCGGAAGCAGTCAAGGCGGACATTCTCTTCCTGGCTGTCCGTTTCGACTCGCACAAGGAGGTCGCGAAGGCGTTGTCGAGCTGGAAGGGAAAGACGATCGTCGATGTGACCAACGCGTACGGCGTGCCCCCCGAGCAACTCGGAGGACAGCCTTCTTCTGCCAGGGTCGTCGCGGAGGCTTTCACTGGGGGAAGACTGGTCAAGGGCTTCAACCACTTGGGCGCTGCCATCCTTGAACAAGATCCGGCCGTGCATGGCGGCCGGCGCGTCGTGTTCCTCGCGAGCGACGATGACGGCGCGGCAGCGGAGATTGGAGCGCTTGCGGAAAGGCTCGGATTCTCGCCGATCCAACTTGGCGGGCTTTCGGAAGGTGGACTACTTGTGCAGGCGCGCGGGAATAAATGGGGTCATCTGATCTTCAAGGACCTGGTGGGTCAATAACGCGAACCTGCTGGCCGTCGTAAACGATACCTCCGCTTGCTTGGTGTTCGTTAAGACTGTCTGTTGCAGACACGTGCAAGCGCACTTTGCTCTTCGGTGAGAACGCCATGGATGCTGATGTCTGGCCTCCCGAACTTCCGCATGCCGCGGGCGTGAAGCCACAGCGTGTTTGAACCGTCTTCTTCCTCGGATACGAGAATGAGTACATCTTTGTACGGGTCGAACTCTGGGTTGTAAGATTTCCTGATTGCCACCGCGCGTTGTCGTGTGGCTTTTCGCGCAGCACGGCACGCCCTACGATCACCTGCCGGACTACTTCATCGCGTACGACATCTGGGAGAACAACAAATTCCTGAACGCGAACGAGGTGCGCACGATATGCCAGGCGCTGGGCATCAGCTGTTCGCCCTCGCTGGAGTTTGGTGCGCGCCGCGAGGGTCTGCTGGCACTTGCCAGCGGCAAGTCACTGTCCGGAATCCAGCAGCGTGAAGGCATCTATTGTCGGATTGAGTTCACCCAGTCCTCCTACGGACATCCTGGGATATCACGGGATATCGCTAACCGATTGCAAACACGGTCGTCCTGTGATGTCGTAAGTTGTCCGTGGTGCACACGGTGGGGGTCAACGGTTCGAGTCCGTTAGCGCCTACCAATGCAACCCACCCAAACGCCGCTCAGGTTTGTGAGACCGGGCGGCGTTTCGTTTTGGTGCGTCCAACATCGAAGTCTTCTCGCAAGTGTTCACCGGGTCGGGGTTGGGGGCGGACGCTCGCTTACCAGCCGGCGGCAACGTCGCGGCAGAGCAGAACGCGCCGCCCTTCGATCGTGCGAACTGCGGGTTGTTCGCAGGGAGCAGCGGTTGCTGATTCATCGTGGAATATGACGACCACACTGCCATCCGAGGCGACCGATTGCACGAACGGAGCGTCGATTCCCTGTCCCTGAAAACGAGCCCGGAACGGCTTGTGCGCGAGAAACATCTGCGCCATGCAGTTCTGGACGCGCCGGGTCTGTTCGAATCGATCGAGCGGTTCCGCGCAACCGCAGTCGACCGCCGTGCCACCGGCGTGCGCGGCGGCACGCCGATCCGCTGCGCGCGGCGGTCCGCAATCGACGGGCGGCTCCGGCTTTCTCACCCGCACTTCGCGGCCGCAGGCGATGAGAAGCGACGCGGCGATGAGGACGGCGCAGCGGTCAGGACGAATCATTCCTGGTGGACGATGTTGCCCTGCTTGTCCTTGAGGATCCAGTGCGTCTCACCGTTGCGCTGGACCTGAGCGAGCGAGACCTCACCGCGCCGCGCAAAGTAATCCGGCAGAAGTTTCTGCAGCCGCTCGACGCTACCGATGGCGCGATTCGTCGATTCCTCCATCGGCTTGTACGCCATCGGATAGAGCTCGCGGTGTCGCTGGATGTTCAGCTGGTATGCGGCAATCGCGCTACGGAAGAACTCCGACGCTTGTTCGAGCGAGCCATCCCGCATCGCACGTTGACCGAGCTCGAGATAGGGCGCGGCCTTGTACGGCTCGACCGCCGCGCGCTCGATCTGGAGACGTCGATACTCGTCGTACGTTTTCGCGCGGGCGGCCTGTTCACCAAGCCAGGCGAACCGCAGTTGCGGCGACTCGGTTCCGTTGCTGATGAGCACATGGTCGGAGGAGTGCAGTCCGCCGAGGGCGGCGCCGATCTCATAATCGCCTGGCGGCAGCGTTCCGAGGTCGATGTCCGCTTCGTATTTCAGATACTCGGACTTCGATTGCCATTCCGGCCGCACTGCATCCCGTCCGTGCGCTTCCCGCCGGCTCGAAACGAGCGTGCGTGCTGGCACGGCGAGGTCGCGGTTGCCGCGCGCGTCGTGGAGGGTGAGATGGACCGCATCGGTCCAAGTGTGTTCCGGCAATGTGCGAAGCGCCTTCTCTTCCTCCGCGGGAATCGGATGGAGGTGGAGGTCGCTGGCGATGAGCAGCAGATGAAGCTGAATCCGATCACCGGCGAACCGCACATAGAGCAGCGGCTTTTCTTCGCCGGCGGAGACCGGCTGTTTCGCAATCGAGAGTTGCAACTCCGAACCGAAGGCGGCGACGCTGCAGAGAATGAGCAACAGAACAAGGAGTTTCTTCATCGAAGTGTCCTCACGGGATCAATCGAATGCGGTCGATATCGTATTGCTTGAATGTCGCGGGAAGAGGCCAGACGCTCGCCGCGCGCTTGCCGGCGATGTCATCACACGGAGCGCCCTCGTGTTCGATCCCGAGCGCATGACCGACTTCGTGACCGATGATCACTTTCTTGAAATCTTCCATCTCCGCGGTCGTCGCCGCGTGTTTCGTGATGCCGTTACATTCGATCTCCAGGTTCGAATAGTAGTCGTTGAGCTCGGCTGACGGGAACGAATACCCATCGCGCAGAGTCTCGCTGTTGTCGGGCACGTTGATCAGACTGATTGCACGAGGCCATGGCCGGATGAGATTGGTGAACGGCTCGTGCTCGTCACAGCGGTCGGTGTCAGGATTGACTCCGGCGTCGAGGCAACCGGGGATTTCCGCGCCGAACTCGTCGTAGTGCGGTGCATCTAAATCCGATGTATGGAACTGCAAGCTGAGGATCCCGGGATAGACCTCGAGGAAGCTGACTCCATCGAGGTCGGTGAAATCGAAGTTGCTCCCGTTGTTCGCCGTGGCATTGATGTGAAACGTGTCGGCAATGTCATTGGAGAACGTGTAGCCGCCGTAGCCGAGCCGGGTCACCACGTAGTCGAGTCCATTCGTGCCGGTGAACACTGGCGGCTGAGTCGATTGACAGACGGCACGGATCGCGCGCTGCCCCGGCGGAATCGACTGGCCGTTGCCGCTGGTCGACACAGGCCGCACTCCCGGGACTCCATCGCCGTTCGGATCAGCCGTCGGATCGGCCTTGCTGACGCGCTGCAGGTTGCTTCCACTCACTTCGTCGTCACGTACGTAATGGATTGTGACGCTTTGCGACAGCGTGTCGAGGACGTCCTTCATGTGCCAGTCGAGCAGGATCGCTTCGTCCGCAAAAATCACGACGTCTTTCTTCGCCGGATCGAACCGCGTGTGAACGCCGCCGACGAAGAATCCCCGGCACTCCTCGTAATTCGAGAAACCGTCACCGATCACCGTCGATGGCGCCGAATTGTCGATGTCGCCCGCCGCGGTCAGACCCTGCGTCGAGATCTTCTGACCGCTGACGTACCACCCGGCGTCGGGCAATCCGTTCCTGTCGTCATCGAGCGGAACGCGCCTCGTCGCCGTGTAAGTGGTCTTGCGATACGGCACGACGGCGGAAATGTTCGCCGACCCGCCGTAATCGCGAACATACAGCTGCAGGCGGACGACGTGATCCTTCGGAATCGGAGCGGTGATGCTGAGCTGACCTCCACCGAGGTCGTAGTCCGGATCGCCGCCGCCGGGAATCGGGTAATTCATTGCGACGCCGGGGTACGACGTCGGGTCGACGGTGACGGTCACCGAACCCGTCGCGCGGCCGGTCACGATGCTCAACTGCATCACTTGCGGTGTGATATTGCCGCTTCCGTCGATCAGCGAGATGTCATTCCCATTCGCATCGGCGCCCGGTATGAAGACCGGCAGGTTGTCAGTGCCGGTCTTCGCGTTGAACGTGCCGTAGGTGAGGAAGATCGTCTGCGCGTAGACGAACACGGTCATTTCGGTGGTGGTGAGGGTCTTGCCGCCCGGCAGCGTCGCGTTCAGCTTGAACTTGTGATTCCCCGTCGTCAGCTTCGGGAGCGGCACGTCCACGACGGTGAGGCCGTGGAGGACCTTGGGCACTGACTCCTCGCCCTTCGTGACGTCGCCGTTATCCCACGTTGCGGTGTACGTGATGTCCGGCCCGCCCGGAAAATCGCCCGTCGCCCCATGGAAGACCGGCACGACGGGGACGCGGTCGCCGCTATTGGCGACGAAGGTGCGCGCTGCAATCTCGGTATCGGACGCAGGACTCGGATCGTCATCCGAGACCGCCTGAAACATCGTCAGGCTGGAGAGATCATTCCGGTTCATCTGCTCAATGAGCAGGTTCAGGTTGTCGCTATTGCCGCCACCATTGAGCGTCTTGATCGTGATGACGTGCGATCCCTCCGGCACAAACGCCGGAGCGCTCACGGTTGTGAGGTACGAGGATGCTTTCACACCACCCCAGTCGAGGCGGCATGAGTAGCAGTTCCCGAACGTACACACGTCATAGGGCGGTGGCAACTCGCCTGCCGTAAAGAGCGGCACGTACTCTGCGAGCGCGGGATCAGCATCACCCTGGTAGTGATGAGCGCAATCCATCTCCAGGTAGTTCGCGTACTTCGCATCACCCCACAGCCACGCGCCGCCAGCAGGCACCGTAAATGACCGCTGGAAGGACTGCTGGTTCGGCAGGAACACGAACTGCTCAGGGAACGGCCCCGTGGACGTCCACGTCCCGGCGATGATCGCCGATGGTGGTGCCGGCGCCGGCGCCGGCTTACCCGCATTGACACTCACTGCCGCCACAAGCGCGATGACAATCGCGCACGAACGAAGACCCTGCATAGTGAAGACTCCCTCGAAGCTATCCGGTAGGTGGGGGCGCGCATCGTAGAGTAAGACGCATTAGCACGTCAAGAAGGAACGACGGCAACGCGTAAAAATGGCAACACCTTACAAAACAGTGGGGCGGCGTTTCTCGTTTCGTGGCCCCTTCTCCCCGTTTTTTCCGCTCTTGCTGATGAACGTCAGTTCAGGAGGAGAAAAGAATGGCTACGAACATTTCCCGTCGAATTTCATGGATTCTGATCGGACTCTGTCTTCCCGTTTTGGCTCGAGCCGCGACGTCGGAAGTTTCGAAGTTCATCGCGTCGGAGGAACGGGCTTATCTGGAGATGACCGTCGATCGCGCGCCGCACAAGATCTACACGGAGTACCACGGTGACTACAAGGCGATGTTCGTTTTCGGCGAATGGGACAATCCGGAACTGCTGAAGGTCTCTTATGTTGACAGCTCGAAAACGATCACCACGTTCATTCTCGAATTCCGAACGGAGAAAGGTCGCGTCTCGCCCGGCCTGCAGGTCGCGGACAACGCGTTCATCCAGTCATTGAAAAGCGACGCCAAAGGCTTTGATGACTGGCAAAAGCGATTTTCGTCCTTCCCCCTCGAAGCGACGGACCACCGTCTTCTCACCGACCCGGCATTCGCAGATCCGGGTCCGCTCAAGCTCGTCGACGGCGACGAGATCGTCTTTCGAGCGAGCGACATGTTCTGCGTCTGCAACCGTTATGGCGCGGCAGTCACCTATTGCAAAGATCCGAACGTTCAATGTGCGTACAACGGTCTGTGCAAGGCCTGGCAATGCATCGAGGCGGGCGAATGGGGTCCGGAATGTCAGGATGCGCTCGACGAGGCGAAACAGTGTCTCGAGCTCATGAAACAGTAATTTGAACGCCGCCCCGTCGGCCGGACCGGGCGGCGTTTTCATTACCTTCCCTGCGACCGCGACAGCGATTGCAGCGCCGGCGGCAGTGCGAAGTGCTGGGTCTCGACGATGAACTGGCGCTCTTCGATCTCCACGTCCACATGCGCGGCGATTGCGGCGATGACCGTCTGCACGACCGGCTCCGGCACGCTGGCGCCGGCGGTGAGGATGCAGGTCGCGACGTCGGCGAACCAGGTGAAGTCGAGCTCCGTGGCGGAGTCGATGCGATGGGCGGCGAGGCCGCAGCCGGTCGCGGTCTCGAGCAGCCTGGTGGTATTCGAGCTGTTCGCGCTTCCGATCACGATCGCCAGGCCGGCGCCTTTGGCGGCGCGGCGCAGGGCGTCCTGGCGGTTTTCGGTGGCGTAGCAGATGTCGTCCTTGGGCGGGACCTGCGCGGACGGGAAACGTTCCCGGAGGCGGCCGACGATTTCCCGCGTCTCGGTCACGCTCAGCGTCGTCTGCGTCACGAAACCGGCCGGCGGCTCGTCGAGACGATCGACCTCCTCCACCGACTCGACGACCGTGATCCGGCCCGGCGCCTCGCCCTCCACTCCGATCACCTCGTCGTGACCGCGATGCCCGACGAGGATCACGCCGGCGCCGGCGGCGGCGAAGCGCTTCGCCTCGTTGTGTACTTTGAGAACGAGCGGGCAGGTGGCATCGATCACAGTGAGCCGGCGCCGCGCGCTCTGCTCGCGAACGAGCGGGGCGACGCCATGCGCGCTGAAGAGCAGCGTCGCGCCGAACGGCACCTCCTCGACCGACTCGACGAACACGACGCCGCGGCTCTCGAACGCGCTCACGACATGACGGTTGTGCACGATCTGATGGAAGACGTAGACCGGCGGCGGGAAGAGCTCGAGAGCGCGCTCGAGGGCCTGGACGGCCATCTCGACTCCCGCGCAGAAGCCGCGTGGGGAGAGCAGGAGCAGCTTCATCCGTCACTCCGCCCGGCTGGCATGCCTCGTTCTACGGATGTATATAATGAGAGAAACATGGAGGTACGACCATGGCTGACGTCAAAGTGACCCAGATGCGCCCGTCGACGATCACCGCATCGTTGCAGGAGCTCGTCCGCAGCTCGCGGAGCCTCGTGGAGACGTCGATCGGAGTCGGGGAGCTGGAGCTCGCGGCCACCATCCATGCCGGCGAGCGTCTGCGCGACGGCATCATCGCGCCGCAGGTGCTGGAGCGGGCGCGCAAGGTACCGGTATTCGCACGGTTGCGCGGCGACGGCCACCGGCTCGTCGACCTCGCGGCCGACATCGCCGGCGCGGCCTTCATCGTGTCGTTCGACGCGGCCGAGGAGATGGTGCGGGCCATGGGCTCCACGGTGCCGGCGGCGGCGACGTCGCATCAGTCGTAAGCGGGTCATTCCACCAGCTCGAAGGTCAGCTGCGCCGCGAAGCCTCCCTCCGCAGCGGCCAGAGTCGCGGTATACGTGCCGGTCGCGGCGTACGGACCGGCAGTGACGAAGACGGTGAGCTTCTCGAAGTCCTTCGGTTGCAACGTCAGCGATGCCGGCTGGAAACGGAAGGCGCTCTTCTCGAGCGGCAATCCCTCGCCCGGTGAAGCGACGGTCAGCTCCGAGCATTGGATGCCCGAGATGACCAGATCGTGATCGCCCTGGTTCTCCACGACTAGCGGTATTCGCAGCGTCGCGCCGCGCCGCAGCCTAGGAGCGGGCGCGCCTTGTTCCGACGCCGCCGGCTCGGCAGCTGCCGCCGGTTGTGCCGGCGCCGCGGGCTTCCGCGAGCCGGCGCCGCTGGTGGCGCCTGCCACGGCGACCCGAATCACGTTCGTCAGCGTGGCAACGCTGAAGCCGACCACCTGCTCCAGGCGGCTGGCGTCGTCGCGCACGTGCGACGGGGCGTTGTTCGGCGCGGTTGCGCGCTCGAAGGTCCGCGCGACCGCGACTGCGACGTCGAGCGCAGCCGTGAACAGACCGGCCACGCCGTCGCTCAGATCGCGAACCGCGTTGTCCGTCGAATCGGGAGCCGGAGCCGGTTGTGATGGTTCCGGTTTCGGCGGTGTCGGTTCGTCTCGGGTGCTCGCGGCGCCCCTTTTCGGAGCCTTCGTCGATTGCTTCGCCTTCGCCGCCGCCTTCGCGCTTTTCTTTGGTCGGTTCATCGCGTTTACCTCTTTTACGGATGGATCGGTTGCCGGACGACGACCGGCTTGCACGGCGTCTCGTCCGGACATGGCTGCGGAGTGCAGATCGTCGCGCCGGTGAGATGGAGCGACGCCAGCGGCCCGCGCGGCGTGCGGATCTCGAGCGTGTAATCGGAGACGACGTGGAACGCGTTACAGAAGCGGACCTGCAACGGCGTCCGGAGTTGCAGGGCGTGATGAATCGGTTCGTGAAGCGTGGTCGCGATCTGGTGCGTCTGATCGTGGACGTTCGTGAACTCGTGCGCCATCCGCACCTGCACCGGCGCCTCGCAGTCGCCGGCGAGCGTCACCTTTCCGGAGACCTCGACCCGGCAGCTGTCGTCTTCATCCCAGCAGACCATGTGCACGAGCGGCTGGTCCTTGTTCGTGACGTGCACGACTTCGCCGCCGAGCTCGTGGCGCAACGCCGGTCTGTCGGCATCGCCGAACAGGCTCACCTGCCCGTCATGACGGAATCCGGTTCCCTCCGGTTGAACGAGTGTGACGATCTTTTCCTCGGCCATGTCTCCTCCTCATCGGATGCGATAGATGTCCATGTTGAAGTCCTGCTCGCACGTCCATTTCGGAAGCGAGACGCAGACCGTGTGCTCGCCGCCCAGGCACGCGTACCCGAAGCGCCACTGCTTGTCGTCGCTCTCGTACAGACAGAGCTCGCGGCAGTCGACGGTGACGCTGATGGGCGACGCGATCTTGAACTGGAAGCGATAGACGCCGTGATTGAAGCAGCCGGCGCCGCACCACTTCGCCGGATACGGGATGTGCAGATCGCGCAACGTCCTCGGCGCGAGATCGCTGCTCGGTACGCCTTCGGTGCAGGCCGGACCTTCGATCCCGACGTCGAGCGTCTCGCGCGAGACCATCACCCAGACCGGGCGGCTGGCCGATGCCAGCGGCGCGAGGAGCTTCGCATCGAGGATGATTCCCGAGATATCGAGCGCATTGCCGGTCGACGCTGCCGCGGATGAATTGATGCTCACGTCGGAGCTGCCCTCGGTGTGCTCCAGTTTGTCGCGCCGTCTGCCGGCGACGAGTGACATGCGCACGTTGTCGCGCAGGCCCGCCTCGCACAGCTCGTACTGTTCGGAGCCGCGCGCCACGAGCAGGTTCACCGCCTGCGGTTGAAAGGCGTCGTTGGCGATGACGTTTCCGGCGCCGGTGAACGCCGGAGCGGTGGTCACGGTCACGATCGCCAGACCGGAAAATTGGGAATCGAGAATACCCAGCGACTCGACGAAGACGTCGAGGGTCATCCGTCCGCCCGTGTCGTTGTTCGAGCCGCCACTCGTGCTGACGCCGATGATGCGTCCGTCGAATTTCCGCTCGCCAACGACGGTGACGACCGTGCCGTTGCGCTGCGCGTCGGCGAGCATCTCGAACTGCTCGGTGGCCACGGCGCGCTCGGGCGTTTGCATCCCGAGCTTGAACTGGCGGCCGTCGAGCGAGAAGTCGATGAGCTGCACGATCGCGACGTCTTCCTCTTCGCCGGACGAGACGACGCGGTTCGTCGAGGTCAGCGAAAGCGAAATGACGATTCCGGTGAACGACTCGACGTCGATCGGCGTGGCCAGTGCGTCGCGCGTGATGCGCACCGCGCGATCGATCTCGTCGCCTCCCTCGCCCTGGGTGTGCTCGATCTCCACCGGCTCGGCGAGATCCATCGCGTCGCGGAGAATGGCCAGCTTCGAGAGACGCTCGTTGAACCGCTCCGGATCGCCGTCGATGTCGCGGATGAAGTAGTCGGCGTGCGAGCCATCCTCCTGGAACAGCCGCACTCTGACCCGGCCGGCGCGTCCGACCTCGATCTGCTCTACGAAACCCCGATTCACTGCCATGACAATCGCTCCTTTCAAGGCCGGGGCTGCCGGTTCCCGTCCTGCAACTCCTTGAAGCTCGTGGTGATCCGCTCGAGCGTGATCTCACCCGGAAAAACGAAGCCCTGACTGCTGATCGACAGCGTCGTCAGGCACGCGGAAACGCGCGCCACGCCGTTCACCACCGGCGGCAGCGGCGCGATGACTTCCGCCTCGGCCGCGGCCGTGTCGGCGATCACGCCTCCGCCGACGTCGTCGATCATCCCTTCGACGACTGCGAGCATGATCCAGCCGACGATCGGGATGAAGAGATCGAACAGCACGTCGCAGCAGCTCTCATCGATGTCGAACTCGCCCGCGCGTCCCTTCGCCGTGAGCGTGCACTTGCCGTCGCTCCGGTCGAGCGTCGTATCGATGAAGATCGGACCGCTGAACGAGACGTCGGGATCGGGCCAGCAATCGATGTGGACCTCGCACTCCCCCTCGGTCCAGAGATGTCCGTCCGCCTGATCGTGATCGCCCGGATCGGATGGCGTGACGGTCAGCGACGTCAGCGTGCCGTCTCCCTGATCGGTGTGAATGTCTTCGCCGCCGTTCTTCAGATTCGGGAAACGCTGGTCGATGACGCGGGCGATCTCCTCGTCGACCTTGGCCCGGCCGACCGCCATCGCCACCTGGTTTCCGCCGAGGAAGTTGTCGGGCGCGGAATCGGGGACGGACGAATCGCGGCGGTTCATCAGGATCGAGAGGATGTTGTCGCTGACGAGCAGGAATCCGACCGGCGTGCTGAGCGGATGATCGGGATCGCCCGAATCGGGAGTGAAGACCGGGTACTTGCGAGGCTTCAGGTAATCGGAGATCTGCTGTTTGGCGAGATCGCGCGCCGCCGCTTCGCTCGGTGCCGGCTCGGTGATCGTGCCGAAGCCCGAGATGGCGTTGACCGCCAGCGGCGTGAGTTGCGTGATGATCAACGACTTCGCCGGGCTCGCGCCATCGAGCTCGACGACCGTTTTCAGCGCGGCGTCGGACGGCTCGACCCCCATGTCGATCGTGATCGACGTATCGGTGCGGACGACCTCGCGATTGAACGTGATGCGGCCGAACGACGTGTAGAACGCCTGCGGCACGTTGACCCAGATCGGCAGCACGACGTGCAGGTAGTCCTTCGGTCCGACCGTGGTCAGAGTCGCGGTGATGTCCGCCGGCGTGGCGGCATTGACCGGCACGAGCGTCATGTCGCGCGAGTCGTCGTAGAGCTGCAGGACATCCACTCCGAGTGTGTAGACGTGCTGGATCTGGTCGTACTTGTGATGGATGGCGCTGCGGATGTTGTCGATGTCGATCGCCGGCAAGCCCTCGAAGCGGGTGATGTCGACCGCGGCCGGGGTGATGTCGGCGAAGTTGATGCCGAGGACTTCGGCGCTGTCGACGGTCCAGTTGTCGAGCTTTCCCGGCACGCCGGCCTGCACGGAGAGCGTGATCTGGCTGAGCGACGGATCGGGCGCGTCGTCGGTCTGCACCGTCACTTCGAACGGAAAGGAAAAGAGGATGTGCTTGTCGTCCTGAAAGGTGAGACCGGCGGGACGATCGTCGTCATCGAGCACTTTCACGAAGATGGTGAAGGCGCGGCCGGAAAGGTTGATGTGGATCGGCCCGATGTTGTGCGGGTAGAGGTCCTCCGACTTGAACGCCAGGTGAAAGATCTGGCGCACCGAGTCGATACCCAGTTCGACGGCGTAGTCGAAGTTCGAAGTGTTGCTCATTTCCTGAAGCGAACCGACTTGAACCAGCGGCCGAGGGGATTCGGCGCTTCTCCGGCGGAGATGCGGCGGTAGGCGTCGGGCGTTTGAAAGGGAACGGTGCCCCGGCGCAGCAGCGCCAGCTCGAGCAGGTCGCGCGCGAGAGGATGCGCATCCTTATAGAAATAGAGCTCGCGGATGCTGACCGCGGCCGGCGGCTCCTGCGCCGTCTCGAGCTTCGGCGCGAGCGACTGAAGATCGAGGCGATGCAACGCCTGGCGCTGGAGCGGGATGTCGAGCGCGATCCCGTGCGCGTGCGGCACGACGGTCTTGCGGAACGTCCTGCGGAGCGTGTTGAGACGCCGTTCCGCCGCCTCGTCGAGGGAGCTCGTGAATCGCGGCTCGGCGTCCCTCGTGTCGAGCGGCGCAACCTTCAGCTTTCCGAACAGAATGCCGCTCACCCACTTCGGATCCTCGGGCCGCGGCTGCTCGCCCAGTTCCTCCGCCAGGCTGCTCTCGAGCGCGCGCCGCCGTTCGGCGCTTGGCGTCGTCTGCTGCAGCGTGTGGAGGATGTGAGACGCGATCTCCGACGACACGTCGACGCCGGCATCCTGCAAGGCCAGGACGGGATTCAGGACGAGCTTCGCGGCCAGCGATGGATCCGCTTCCAGCCGCGCGTTGATGGCGGAGCGCTTGCCGAGGAGCTCCTTGTGGCTGTTCACCGCGATCCGGCCGTTGCCGCCGCCCGGTGCCTGATAGTTCTTCTTATCGCTCGAGGAGCTCACCTCGTCTCAAATATAAATCCAGAAGGCCATATGTGCTACGTTCTACCGCCGCGCATCATCCACTCTTCTATAATGCGCGAATGCCCGCAATACCCTCGGGGACGGTCGAACAAACCGGCGGCGCAGCTCCGCTTCTCCTCGGGCCGCGCGGCCCGTTTCCGCGGGCGCAATTGCAGGGCGTGCTGGAACGGCGCTGGCTCCACTACGCGTTCCTCGGCCGTCACGGCGATTACGGCATGGTGGCCAACATCGCCTGGCTCGGCTCCCCGCCTCACCACGCGGCGGCGCGTCCGCGCAATACCGCAATCCTGCTGCTGCACCGCGGCGGCGAGTGGTGCGCGACGCAGTACAGCGCCGAATACACCTCGCCCGCCTGGTCGGCCTTCCGGCAGCCGCACCCGTTCGACGAGCCGCGGCGTCTCGTGATCCGCGCGCCGGCCGGCGTGGCCGTCGATCTGAACCTGTCGCGCACGAGCCGCCCCTGCACCAGTCAGTGCGCGCCGTTCGCCGAGGGACATCACCTCCGCTGGCAGTCGGAGACCGGCGTCGTGGCCCGCGGGCGCTGGAGCTTCGGAGGCGACACCGCCGATGACGTCGAAGCGATCGGCTATCACGAGCGGGTCCGCGGTTACTGGGGCTGGCCCGAGCTGGGCGGCTGGGTCTTCGGATTCGCGAACAGCGTGGAATCGGATGCCGAGGGACGCCCCGACACGGCCGTCGTCTTCACGCTCATCCAGCCCGAGCGTCCGGCCGGCGCCACGACCGGGTCGGTCATGCTCTGGCGCCGCGGACGAATGCGCCGTCATTTCCCTCGGCGCAACATCACGGTCGCGGTGCGCGGCTGCATGAACCGGAATCGCGTGACGCCGGTCCCGTGGCTGGCGTCGCTGCTCTCGGTCGATCCGGCCGGCCGCGTGCCGCAGCGCCTGGCCATCGCGGCGCGCAGCGGGGCCGATCGCCTGCTGATCGATTTTCATTGCAGCAGCGCCGCGCGCGTGGTCGTCCCTTCCGAGACGAGCATCCAGCCATTCAGCGTTCACGAAGTGATCGGCCCCGTTTCGGTTTCCGGAAACGTCGGCGGCCAGGCCATCGCGTTCGAGACGCGCGGGATCGTCGAGTTCGCGGGCGGAGCTCATGGAGATTGACAGCGCCGCGCGGCTCTTCGTCGCCACGGTCGACGAGATCGCGACGCGCGCGCCAGCCATCAGCGCCGCCGCCGCGCGCGAGCTGCACGGCATCCGCCTCGGCCTGCACTTCGGCGACGGCACGCGCGCCGGACTGCGCTCCGAGAACAGCTTCCTCTTCGCGAGCCCCGAAAACATCGAGACGCCGGACGTGGAGGTGTTCTTCGACGACCGGTCGCTGAATCTGCTGTACGACCTCGAGCACACGCCGGTCTCGGAAGTGTGGGAACGAAGCCTCGATGTGCGGGGCGAGCGGCCGCAGGTGCTCGCCGCCTGGCGCACGTTCAGGCTCCTCTCACAACGCGCCTCCGGCCTCCGCGCCGTGCAGATCCTCTGGCGCGACTACCGCGACCGCACGCACTCCACCTGGTCCGCGCCGCCCGCCGACGCGATGACGTTCGCCGCGAATCCGCTGACGCCGCGCGACACCGGCTGGAGCGCCCTCGACTTCCTCGATCACGTGCAGCCGGATGAGATCGAAGCGATGCCCCGCCTCGCCGCGCCGACGATCGTCGAGCGGGCGCGGATGTTGTGGGATGGCCACAGGAGCAGCGCCTGGACCGACGCCACTCCGATCTCCGACTCCGATCTCGACGCCACGCTCACCGCCTGCAAGCGCGCGGTGGCCGACGAGATGCAGCGCCTCATCCCCGACCGCGAGCCGAAGGCGGAGCTGTACGACCTGATGCGCTCCTATCCGATGCGCGAAGGCAAAGGTCTGCGGCCGATGCTGACGATCGCCACCTGCGGCGCGCTCGGCGGGCGGAGCATCGATGCGGTCCGCACCGCGGCGGCGATCGAGCTCTTTCACAACGGCTTCCTGGTCCATGACGACATCAGCGACGGTTCCACGCACCGCCGCAGCAAGCCGACGCTGCACGAGGCGTTCGGCGTCGGCCTGGCGGTCAACACGGGCGACGGCATGAACCTGCTGGCCATCGACGCGATCCTCTCGAACCTTTCGAAACTCGGCCTGGCGCGCACCCTCGGGCTGATCCACGAGATCATGCACATGTGCCGCGAGACGGTGGAGGGCCAGGCCATCGAGCTCGGCTGGATCCGCGACTGCATCGTCCCGCCGCATGATGAAGACTATTTCGTGATGAGCACGAAGAAGACCGGCTGGTACACCTGCATCAGTCCCTGCCGCCTCGGCGCCGTCTGCGCGGGCGAGACCAGTCCCGAGCTGCTCGACCGTTTCAACGAGGCCTTCCGCCTGATCGGTATCGCCTTCCAGATTCAGGACGACGTGCTCAATCTCGTCGGCGACGAGTCGCTGTACGGCAAGGAGCAGGCCGGCGATCTCCTCGAAGGAAAACGGACGGTGATGCTGATCCACGCCATGCGCGAGGCCGATCCGAAGTTGCGCGCGCGGCTGACCGAGATCCTGCGCCTGCCGCGCGGCGAGAAATCGACCAGCGATACCGCCGAGATTCTGACCGCCATGCAACGCCTCGGCTCGATCGACTACGCGATCAAACTGGCCGACGACCTGGCGCATCAGGGCGTGCACCGTTTCGAAGAAGATCTTCGATTCCTGCCCGAAAACGAATCGAAAGGCGCCTTGCGGCAAATCGCAAACTACGTGACGACGCGCCGATTGTGACAATGGCCGACGAACGAGCGGATCCGCCGCATCCGGACGATCAGTACATCCTCGAGGCCCTGCGCACGGGAGGCGACTGGCTGCGCGCCGTTCTCTGCACGCTCGCGCGCCGCGGCGTGGCATTCCGCGAAGCGCACCCCGAGCGCGCGCGCGCGCTGCTCCAGTCGCTCTCCACGTTTCCGATCTACAAGGGATTCCAGTTCCTGTTCGATCTCATGGAGTGGGAAGACTTCATGATCGATGGCTCGCTTCCGACCGTTCGCGCCACCGCCCTGAACGAGCGCTCCGTCCAACGCCTGGCGACGCTGCTCGACACCGTGCGCCAGCATCTCGACGGCGACGGCGCACTGACGCACATCACGGCGATCGACCTGCAGACGCCGCCCGTGAACGACGAAGACCTGCCACCGCTCGAGGCCGGCTTCTTTCTGTATCAGGACGTCGTATTGGGCGTCATCCGCAGCGTCGTCGCCGCACGTACCGTTCGGGGTTGACCATCACGTCGGTTCACTCTACGGAGCCTTTGTGGGCACCGCCTCTCCTGCTTTGGGGTAACCGGCGCGATCCGAGACTGCCCACATCGAATCGACCATCGTCAGTCCATTGAACACCGCATTGTTCGTTTGAAAGACCTCCAACGCATTCGGGTTCGGCGGGCTGGTTTGCAGATAAGTCGAAAAACGGCCCTTGTCCGGCTTCGTGCCCGGCGTCGTGGGCGGCCACGCCGCGCGGTGGTGGCAGTTCATGCAGTTGGTCGTGATGGGGTGCGAGGCCGCGAGCTCGATGTATGGGTTGTAGGCGACCGGCCAGACCGGCCCCTGCGTTCCGGGCGGGCTATAGCGATTGGGGTGGGTTCCGCTCGGCTGCTGGGTCGTGCCGTAAGTGGTGGTCATCATGTAATTCTTGTAGGTCGTGTCGCCGCCCGGGACCGAATTGGGGCGGTCGCCGCAGAAGCGGTTGCTCGCAATGCCGGACACGCACTGGAGGGCGTCGGGATGCCACCACGCCGACTGGAAGGTCCAGTTCGACTGTTCCTTCGTGACGATGTGCATGGCGACCAGGGCCAGCGAATCGCCGGATTGAAATGCGCGGTTGTACGTCCAATACGCCGACGCGTCGAGGATGGCGCGATCGCAATCCGATAATGCGGCGAGATCGTTGTCCGTGTACTTCTTGCTGTAGAAGCGATCGAGGCCGACCAGTTGCCCGTCATTGTAGGTATTCGGCCCCAGCGGCTGGCCGTTGCTGTCGAGGACTCCGTAAAGGAACTGCACCCTCTTCTGCTCAGAAGTAGTGACTGGGCCGCTGGAGACCGCCGCCGCGCGGCGCCAGAATTTCTGCATCTCATAGCCGGCATACTGATTGTCGGACGACGATCCCGGCTTGTTCGCATCCCAATCCCAGACAGGCAAAGCCGTGACGGACGTCCACGTGGCGCCGCCGCCGGCGACCGGCCAGAGCATCACCTTGAGCACGATCGAAGTGGAAGGGAATTGCGCAATGCTGTTGGACGGGCTCGTCGCTAGAGGCGGGAGTTTCGAATCGAGAATCGCGGCATTGTAGAGGCCCGTGCCGAGGATGTTGTCGATTGCGGCTTTGTTGTAGCTGACCGCGGCAATCATGATGTCGCCGTTACTCTCGAAGTTCACTCCGTCCTTGAGGTTGTAGTAATTCGTGCCGGGAACCTGCACCAGGCACTGTTTGTACCTGGGGTTGTTGATGACCGCCTGATTGACGCTGTAGATCGGCGCGGGATTATTGATCGCGCCGGCTGCGACCACCCCGTTGGCCTGGTTCTTCGCGTTCAGAGTGACCGGTCGCGCCGCCTGCGCCTGCTCGCCGGTGAGGTCCGTGGCCGATGGCTTCCACGGGTTGTATTGATAGGGAAATGCCTGGGTCGAGGTGCTCCACTTCCGCCAAGTCGGCGTCAGATCGACCATCTGGTTCAACCCGGCGAACACGCAAAAGGCGTGGTAGCGCATGCGGTCGCCGCCGCCCGGCTGCACCCAGCCCTGGATCGTGCTCGCGCTCTGCGGATAGTCGAAGCCCGCCGGAAACTGCGCGATGGGCGGCGGGGTCAGATTGTCGCAGCTCGCGGGAGCGGTCTGCTTGACGACAGGCTTGGGCCCGCCTGTGTCCGTCGAGCCCTTGCCCGAATCTTCGGGCTGCGAACAGCCAAGGACCACGATCATCGAGAGCACGGAAAAAACACGAAGCACACGAAGCATCTCGCACCTCCTGCATTTACCCGAAACGGTGTAGGCCTTTGGGAAGGGAGTGTCGTCGCCGGGCGGCTTCCCTACCATCAATTTTGGGAAGTCGTCCGGGAGTCCGGCCTGCCAGACGGAACCGGTCTTGCACTGACCCTGCGCATGAAATGGACTGGAATCTACCTGGTGGGCTATCTCGTCATGCTTGGCGGAGTCATCGCCGCGCTCTGGAAAAGCGGCTTCCTCGAACGGGTCGGCACGGGCTGGACGATCATCGGCATCGTGATCGCGATCGGCATCGGGATCATGATCGCCGTGGCCAACAGCGGCAAGAAAGAGTCGATCAATATCGAGCGATGAAAGCCGGCACGATGAGACACTAGCCGGGCATGACCTTTGGCCGGCTCGTGGCGTGCACGCTCGTGTGTCTCGTCGCCGCCGTGCGCGCTGGCGCGGATAACGCGCGCCTCATCGGCGTCCTCGACGAAGCGGATCGCATTCGCAAGAGCGACAAGGCGAAGGCACGCCAGCTGCTCGATCAGGTGGAGCGCGACAAGTCATCGCAAACCGATCCCCTGCTCGTGGCGCGCGTGCAACTGCTCGAGTGCAGGTTGACTGAGGTTCCGGCCGCGGCGTATCGCGCCGTGACGATCGGACTCGCGGCCGCGAAACGAGCGGGAAGCGCTCCCCTTCACGCAAAGCTGCTCGCCTGCCACGCCACGACGCTGATCGCGGACGGCAAGGCCTCCGAGGCCGAACAGGAATTCAACACCGTCACGGCACTGGCGAGACAGCTCCACGATCAGTCGCTGGAGGCGGAGGCGTTGGGCGAAATCGGCTACCTCCAGTACGACCGCGGAGCGATGGCCGATGCGCTGGTGAATCTGCAGACCGCCTATCGGCTCAGCACCCAGCTCGGCGACGAGAAGGGGCGCCTCGATGCGCTCGCCAACATCGCCAACGTCTATGCCGACACCCATGTGGCGCAGTACGACCGGGCCATCGAGTACTACCGTCAGCTGATGGTCGAATACGAAAAACATGGCCAGCCGAATGACGTGGCCGACACGCTGTTCAACATCGGCAGTACGTTCGAAGCGAAGGGCGACCTCGCGCCCTCGGAGCTCTATTACCGCCGCGCACTGGCGACGTTTCAGAAGCTGAATCGGCCGGACGACGTCGCCTACACGAAACGTTCCCTCGGCTCGACGCTGATGAAGGAGGGACGGGCCGCCGAGGCGCTGAAACTGCTTGATGCATCGGTGGCTTTCTACGAACGAACGCATGACCAGCAGAACCTGGCGAGCGCCAGGCAGTACCGCGGGATGGCGTACCGCCGGCTGGGGCGGCTGACCGAAGCATTGAGTGAGCTCGATTTCGCGAGACGATGGTTCGAGCGGGACGGGAACATCCGATACCTGGAGAAAAACGCGGAGGACGAGTCGCTCGTCCACGCGCAACTCGGCGACTGGCGAAAGGCGTACGAGGCAGCGCAGCGCCGTACGGCCATCGAACAGCAGCTGGCCGCGGCGCGGCGCGACGAGCTCTCGTCCCGGCTGCGCGTGGCGTTCGATACGGAGAAAAAAGATCAGGAGAATCGCGCGCTGGCCCGCGAGAACGCACTGCGAGCGACCGCGCTGCACGAAGCGGAGCGGAGCCGGAAACTGCAGATCGTCGTCAGCGCACTGGCCGCACTGCTGGCCCTGGCGATGGCCATCCTCTTCTGGCGGCAGGTCGTGAACACGCGTCGCATGCGCGCCATGGCCCTGACCGACGAGCTGACCCGCCTCCCGAACCGCCGGCACATCCTCGTCACCGCCGACATCGCATTCGATGCGGCGAAACGCGACCGGCGTCCCGCGGCCCTCATCGTCCTCGACATCGATCGCTTCAAGCGGATCAACGACACGTGGGGTCACGCCGCCGGCGACACCGTGCTGCAAGGCGTCGCCCGCACCTGCCGTGTCGAGCTGCGCGGCGGCGACCGGATCGGACGCATCGGCGGCGAGGAGTTTCTCGTGGTCCTCGATTCCGCCACCGCGCAGCAGGCGTTCGAGATTGCGGAGCGTCTCCGCCTCGCCGTCGAGCGCCTCGACTTCTCCCCGATCGCTCCCGATCTCCGCGTCACCATCAGCCTCGGCGTCTGGGTGGCCAGCGAATACGACTGCGGCGCCGCCATCGCCGCCGCCGACTCCATGCTCTATCGCGCGAAGGAGAGCGGAAGGAACCGCGTCGAGATCAGCGCTGCGTAAAGGCCACGAGAATCAGAGCCACCACGCCGGGCAAAGCCTGCACGAAGAGGATGGAGCGTTTCGCGGTGATGGAGCCGACGATCCCCGCGACGATCACACACGACAGGAAGAAGATCTTGATAGCGAACGAGCATTCGCCCGGCGCCACGAAACTCCAGATGAGCCCCGCCGCGAGGAAGCCGTTGTAGAGCCCCTGGTTGATGGCCAGACTCTTCGAGCTCTCCGCGACTTCGGCGGTGAGGCCAAAGACTCTCCTGCCGAGCGGCTTCGTCCAGAAGAACGATTCGAGGATGAAGAAGACGATGTGAAGGAAGGCGACGAAGCCGACCGCGATCAGCGTTAGAAAGCCGAATAGTGCCAATGACGCCCCCTCAGATTTTGATGATGGATGGAGGCGAGAGTACTACGCGATCCTTTGGATTGCGACACTGGTACGTGACGCCGCGCTCACCTGCGCGATGACTCCCGAGCCTAGATTGATGTCATGCGACTATTACTACTGCTGGTGTTTCTGACTTCGCTCTCGGCAACCTTCGTGGCCAGCACCGCCGCGGCACCGCCCCCGCCTCCCGATCCGCGTGAGTTTCCCTGGCAGTTGTAGATGACGGCTCGTGCCGCGAAGCGGCATCGGCATGTAGCCGGGGGTCGAGCGCGCAGCGCGACACCCCCGGATACGTGCATGAATTTCACGATGCGCCGCGGCAACGGCGCTGGATTCCGGCGCCGCTGCCGCGGCGCACTTCCTTGCCCATCCGAATTCCGGGGGTGACGGTCTTCGCCGTCACCCCCGGCTATTGGCCGATGCCGCTTCGCGGCATAAACCCTATCTTGGCAACTGCGGGATCCGTCCCGGCGTCCAGGGCGCACCGAGTGCGTTCATCTGCTTCTCCACATTCGCCAGATCCACTTCGATCAGCTGATGCAGCCGCTCGAGCAGTTGCGCGGCCTGCTGCTGCGCGATGGCCAGCGACTCGCGATGCGTGGCCGTCGGAGGCGCGGTGGTCGTCAGTCCGTTCACGGCGGTGTTGACGCGATCGAGCAGCGACGGTGGAGCGGGCTCGTTCTCGCGGCGCAGGATCGGATCGCCGTTGATCTGATCGTCGATGTCGTGCAGCGCGATGTTGATGGCATTCACCTGCGTCACGAGCTTCGGATCGGGGCCGGCGATCTCGTCGAGCGCGCGGCGGACGTACTGCATGCGCGTGAGCGCTTCCTGCGTCACGCGGCCCGCACCCATCACCGCGCGCTGCACGGCGGCGGCCTTCTTCTGGAACTCGATCACGGACGCGCGATCGCCCTCCTGCATGATCGAAAGGTAGAGCGGCACGACGTTGAACGTCTGCGCAGAACCGAGCGGCGTGTCGACGCCGTCGATCCGCTTCACGATGCGCACCGTGTACTTCCCCGGCACGACGAGCGGCCCGCCCGGCGGCGGCTGAAAGACGTCGATCTCCGGCTCCTTGATCTCGACCGGCGACGGCGGCGGATAGCGGAGGTCCCACGCCACGCGATGGAAGCCTTCCTTCGCCGGACCGCTCACACGGCGCACGACGTTCCCCTCTTCATCCGACACGATCATGACGACCGACGGCTCGATCTCCCGATCCTCGGCGCGCAACTGATCCAGCGTCGGATACGGCGGCGGCGCGTGCCCCGGCTCGTTGCTCTTGCTCTGATCGACCTTCGACTCCGCCTCCTGGCGCTGCTTGCGGCGGCTCTTCAATTCGTCCTTGAGGTAGTACGTGAACACGGCGCCGAACGGCGGATTCGGAGCGGTGAAGAACCCCGCGCCCTGAAACGATTTCCCCGGCAGACCGAACTGCGCCCGCTCGACGTAGAGCTCCGCGTCGCGCGGCGGGAAGAGCGCCGCTTCATTGGCGGCGAGCGCCGGTGACATCGTGCGCAGCGGCCGCACGTCATCGAGCACCCAGAAGCCGCGGCCGAATGTGGCGATGACGAGATCGTCGCGCCGCTTCTGGAACCAGAGATCGCGGACCGGCACGGTCGGAAATCCGCCCTTCAGCGGGATCCACGACGAGCCGCCATTCTGCGTGACGAAGAGGCCGTACTCCGTGCCGAGGTACAGCAGCTTCGGATCGACGCGATCTTCGACGAGCGCGTACGCACTGCCGCGCGCGGGCAAATCGCCGGCGATCGACGTCCACGTTTTTCCGCGATCGCCGCTGCGCAAAACGTACGGCTTGAAGTCGCCGCCGTTGTGATTGTCGAACGCGGCGTAGACGACGTTCGCATCGTGCTGCGACGCCTCGAGGCGCGAGACGTACGTCATGTCGGGCACGCCGGCGACATGCTCGATCTTCCGCCAGTTCGCGCCGCCATCTTCCGTGACCTGAATCAGACCGTCGTCGGTGCCGGCGTAGATCAGCCCTTCCTTCAGCGGCGACTCGGCGAGCGAAACGATGTTGCCGTACCACGATGTCGATGCGCCCTTCGCCACCGCGTCGACGCCCCACACGCGTCCCATCACCGGCAGCTTGTTGCGGTCGATGTGGCGCGTGAGATCGGGACTGACCGCTTTCCAGGCGTTGCCGCGGTCGTCGCTGCGGAAGAGATATTGCGCGGCGAAGTAGACGCGGTTGCTGTTGTGCGGACTGACGATGAGTGGCGAGTCCCAGTTCAATCGCAGCGGATCCATGCTGCCCGACGGCTGCGGCTGGATGTCGAGGATCTCGCCGGTCCGCTTGTCGAAGCGCACCAGGCCGCCGTTCTGCGATTCGGCGTAAATGATGTTCGAGTCCTTCGGGTCGGGGATGGAGCGGAAGCCGTCGCCGCCCTGCGTCACGTACCAGTCGGCATTCGAGATGCCTTTCGCATCCGTGGTGCGCGAGGGACCGCCGAGGGAGAAGTTGTCCTGCGTGCCGCCATAGACGTTGTAGAAGGGGAGCGCGTCGTCGGCACTCACGCGGTAGAACTGCGTCACCGGAAGATTGGCCTTGAAGCTCCACGACTCGGCGCGGTCGAACGATTCATAAAGGCCGCCATCGCATCCGATCATCAGGTGGTCGCTGTTTGCCGGATCGATCCAGACCACGTGGCTGTCGGGATGCTTCCACTTCTCATCGAGCTTGCGCCACGTGTTGCCGCCGTCATCGGAGACGCGCACCCAGACGTCCGCGGAGTAGATCCGCTTGTCGTCATTCGGATCGACGAAGATCTCGCCGTAGTACTGCGCACCCGGCGCGTAGTAATCGTTCGCCTTCTTCCACGATGCTCCGCCATCCTTCGAGACGAAGAAACCACCCGCCTTGCGCGTCGACTCGACCGTGGCGTAGATGACCTTCGGATTGTGCGGCGCGATCGCCACGCCGATGCGCCCCATGTCCTCTTTCGGCAATCCGTCCTTCAACTTCGTCCACGTCTTGCCGGCATCGACTGACTTGTGGATGCCCGATTCGGGACCGCCGTCGATGAGTGTGAAGACGTGGCGGCGGCGCTGGTACGCCGTGGCGTAGAGGATGTCGGGATTCGATGGATCGAGCGCCACGTCGGTGACGCCGGTGTTCTCGCTGATGGTCAGCACGCGATTCCACGTCTTGCCGCCGTCGGTCGACTTGTAGAGACCGCGATCGCCGCCGGGCGCCCAGAGCGGTCCCTGCGCGGCGACGTAGACGACGTTCGAGTCGCGCGGATCGACGACGATCTTCGAGATGTGCTCCGACTTCTCGAGGCCGACGTTCTTCCAGCTCTTGCCGCCATCGATCGATTTGTAGATGCCGTCGCCCATCGACACCGAGCGCTGACTGTTGTTCTCGCCCGACCCGACCCACACCACGAGCGAGTCGTGCGGATCGACCGTCACGCATCCGATGGAGAACGACTTCTGATCGTCGAACAGCGGCGTGAAGCTCGTGCCGGCGTTCGCCGTTTTCCAGACGCCGCCGCCCGCGGTCGCGATGTACCAGACTCGCGCGTCACGCGGATCGACGGCCAGATCGATGATCCGTCCGGAGGTGAGCGCCGGCCCGATCTCCCGCAGCGTGAGGCCGGCGAACGTCTTCTCGCCGTACTTTGATTCTTTCTCTTTCGAGTCGGCCGGTTGGGCGTGGAGGGTGAGGGCGAGTGCAAGGGAGAACGTGAAAATACAGGCAAGTCGAAGGCGCATCGATGACCCTTTCGCGCCGCATGCTAATCCGGCTGACCAACGTTCCGGATGAATCTTTGGCTACGAACGATCAGCGCAGTGCTGAGTGCTGAGTGCTGAGTGCTGAGAACGGCGAGTGGAAGTCGACGCGAAGCGACTCAGCACTCAGTCCTCAGCACTCAGCACTGCTCCTACTCCTGCAGCACGCGATGCACGAACGAGACGGCGATCGATCCCTCGCCCACCGCTGACGCGACGCGCTTGATGTTGCCGCTGCGCACGTCGCCCACCGCGAAGACGCCCGGCAAGCTCGTTTCCAGCAGGTGCGGTGGCCTGGTCAGCGGCCACTCCGCGAGCTCCTCCGGTGTCAGATCGGGACCGGTCTTGATGAAGCCATCGTCGTCGAGCGCCACGCATCCCTCGAGCCAGGTCGTCGTCGGCACGGCGCCGGTCATCACGAACACGTGCTGAATCGGCAGCGTCGTGGTCGTTCCGTCGCCGTCGCGCACGTTCACGCTCTCGAGATGATCCGAGCCCTCGACTCCCGTGATCTCCGATCGCGTCTGCAGAAAGATCGCCGGGTGCTCTTCGATTCTTCGGATCAGATAGCGCGACATCGTCTCCGCCAGCCCGTCGGAGCGGACGAGCACGATCACGCGCCGCGCCGACTCCGCGAGGAAGACGGCGGCCTGTCCCGCCGAATTCGCGCCGCCCACGACGATCACCTCTTCATCGCGGCAGAGCTGCGACTCGACGAACGTCGCGCCGTGATAGACGCCCGCTCCTTCGAAGCGCTCGATGCCGGCGACCGCGAGCTTGCGATATTGCGCGCCGCTGGCGATGACCACCGCGCGCGCCGGCACCTTCTGCCCGTTCTCGATCTCGATCACGAACGGCTTGCGATCGCACAGCAGCCGCTTCGCGCTGCGGGCGATCATCACCTGCGCGCCGAATTTCTCGGCCTGCGTGTACGCGCGCCCCGCGAGCTCCTGACCGGAGATCCCGGTCGGAAATCCGAGGTAGTTCTCGATCTTCGAGCTCGACGCGGCCTGGCCTCCCGGCGAGTTCGTTTCGAGCACCAGGACGTCGAGACCCTCCGACGCGCCGTAGACCGCGGCCGCGAGACCCGCCGGGCCGGCGCCGACGATGACCAGATCGCGCACGTGCAGCGCATCGATCGCGGCATTGAAGCCGAGGCAATCGGCCACTTCCTCATTGGTCGGATTCCGAAGCACGACCTGCCCTCGGCAGATCACGACTGGGATGTCGGCGATGTCGATGTGAAAACGATCGAGCAGCGTCTGCATGTCCGCATCGCGATCGAGATCGACGTATGCGTACGGATGCCCGTTGCGCGTCAGAAACTCCTTGAGCCGCAGCGTGTCCCGCGAGTGCGTCGAGCCGACCAGCACGACGTCGCCCAGCCCCTGCGCGATCAGCTCCACGCGCCGCAGAATGAACGCGCGCATCAAAATCTCGCTCAGCTCACCGTCGGTCCGCACCACCGAAAGCAACGATTCGCGATCGAGCTCGATGACCGTCCCGGCCTGCCCCGCGCGTCCTCGGTTCAGCGCGCGGCGTCCGGAGAGGATGTTGATCTCGCCGGTGAACTGCCCCGGCTCGATGCGCACGACCACCGGCTCGTTCGGGTCGTCCGGCCGGACGATCACGATCTCGCCCGAAGTGACAACGAAGAACGGCACGATCTCGTCGCCCGCGTCGAACAGCAGCTCGCCGGCTTCGACGTCGCGCGTCCGTCCGTGCGATGCGAGCCGCTCGATCTGCCGCTCCGTCAACGTCGGAAACGCCTGCTCCGCGCGGGTCGGGCCGGTCGTCTTGATGCCGGGACTGGCGTCTGTCATGTCCGCAGATTGTGCACCGGCTTACCCGATTTCACCGAAGCGTCCGCTTTGATAATCGAGCATCGCCTGCCGGATCTCGCCCGGTGTGTTCATGACGAACGGGCCGTAGCGCGCGACCGGCTCGTTCAACGGCTCGCCGGCGATCAGCAGCAGCTCCGCGCCGCTCTTCGTCGCGATCGCGACGGCATCTCCATCGCGATCGAAGAGGACGGCGTCGTTCTCGCGCGCCTGGCGGTCGCCAAACGCGACCTCTCCGCCGATGACAAACGCGAAGGCGTTGTACGTCTCCGGAACCGCCTGCGTGAATCGCGCACCCGCGGCGAGCCGCACGTGGAGAACCATGATCGGCGTGCGCGTATCGATCGTCGCATGAGTGCCGAGCGATTCGCCGGCGATGACGGTCACGTTCACCTTGCCGTCTTCGCTGCGCGCGGCCGGAATGCCGGCGGCGTGCAATTCCTGGTAGCGCGGCTTCATCATCTTGTCGCGTCGCGGCAGATTGACCCAGAGCTGAAATCCGTGCAGGCGCCCGCCGTTCCGCTGGATCTCATCCGCCGGCATCTCGGAGTGAATCACGCCGGAGCCGGCCGTCATCCACTGCACGTCGCCGGCGCCGATGCGGCCATGATTCCCCTGCGAGTCCTTGTGCTCGATCGCGCCGTCGAGGATGTACGTGACGGTCTCGAACCCGCGATGCGGATGATCGGGCGCGCCCTTCGCGTCGCCCGGACCATGCGTCACAGGTCCCATCCGATCGAGCAGCAGAAACGGATCGACCTGATCGAGATGCGCCGTCGGAAACGGCCGCGTGACGATCATCCCTTCACCTTCGAGCTGCGGCGTGGCGTGGACGAGTCGGGCGACGGAACGTGTAGTCATGATGTCTATCCTCGACAACAAACGGGCATTCCGCGATAGGTAATTTGTCAGTTTTCGCTTACCGTTCTCAGCATTCGACAGGGTGGGAGGAGCGGATGCGGATCGACCAGGCGTGCGAGGAGTTCCTTCGGGATTGCGCGAATGTCCGGAAGTTGTCGGAGCACACGACGCGCGCATACCGGCTCGATCTGGCCCGATTCACGCGCTTCGCGGGAGCGAAGGCCGAGGTCACGTCGTTCGACCGGACGGTGCTCCTGCAATACGTCGAGCATCTCTTCACCGAGCATCATCTGAAGGAGACGTCTGCCAAACGCCACGTCGCGTCGCTCCGCTCGCTCTTCCGCTGGCTCGAGGACGGAGGCCACGTCCCCGACGATCCGTTCCGCGGCGCAAAGCTCCGGATCCGATTGCCGCGCCGCCTGCCACGCGTCCTCTCCCGCGCGGAGCTGGCCACGATCCTCGAGCACCGCCCGGCCGGCGATTTCAGCAGCCTCACTGCCCGGATCTCCGCCGAGCTCCTCTTCGCCACCGGCATCCGAGTCGCCGAGCTCGCGAGCCTCCGCGACGACGACATCGACCTCACCGCCGGCGTCATCACCATCATCGGCAAAGGGAGCCGCCAGCGCCGCGTCTACATCCCCGACGCCGACATCCGCGAGCTCGTCGTCGCCTACCGCCATGCCCGCAACGCCCGCGAGCACACGACGGAATCGTTCCTCATCAACTCCCGCGGCGGCCCCGCCTCCCCCCAGTACATCCGCCGCCTGGTCCGCACCCTCGGCGAAAACGCAGCCTTGACGCGCCGCGTCACCCCACACATGTTCCGCCACTCGGTCGCGACATACCTGCTGGAAGAGGGTGTGGATATCCGCTACGTGCAACGCCTGCTCGGACATCGGAGCATTGTGACGACGGAGATCTACACGCACGTCGCAGACGCGGCGCTCAAGTCGCGGGTGATTGAGAGGCATCCGAGGAAGGTGATTCTCGGCAGAACCTAGCTACTTGCGTTCCCCGAGCAGCGATGCGCGCGCTGCGGGCAGCGTTCGATAACTAGGAATTATGTATCTCTCAGGAGTGGTGTGTGAGCTGCCAACGCAACAGATTTTCAACGATGAGATCGTAGAGCTCGTTGCCTATTATAGCCGCGGTGTTTATGCCGGC